>SMVB01069692.1_pt1 | contig 28071 bp, 24 predicted proteins | sample 2456461 | NCBI WGS metagenome assembly SMVB01 (sample SAMN11095934, study PRJNA526329) | marine sediment metagenome | biome: Marine sediment; feature: Surficial sediment; material: Deep marine sediment; isolation source: Hadal surficial sediment | place: Pacific Ocean | collected 2014-05 | depth... | reverse complement strand
GTGGGTTCTTTGTCCGGGGGTTGCGTAGAGGAAGACCTGGTGGCTCGTATAGTCGCCGGCGGGGAAGATGTTCAGCACACACAGGTGCTTGAGTATGGCGTTAGCGCCGAGGAAAACGAGCGGCTGGGCCTGCCCTGTGGTGGCAAACTGGAAGTGTTGCTGGAGCCGCTGGGTAACTCGGCACTGGCACATATTCAGGAATTACACGCCGCCGTGCACAACCGCAGCGCCCTGTGCAGAGAGGTTTGTGTTGAAGATGGCAGCCGCAGCCTGCATGCCACGGACGGCTATGCGCCCCTGCAATTTGCAGACGGTACGCTGCGTCACGTGTTTGGGCCGCGTTACCGGCTGTTGCTGGTCGGGGCTGGCCAGTTGTCACAAACCATTTCCGAACTCGCCGTGGCCATGGATTACCAGGTCTATGTGTGCGATCCCCGCCGCGAATTGTTGGCCAATTGGGGCGGGGCCGATGTACAGTTAATCGGTGGTATGCCCGATGATGCGGTGCGCAACTACGCCACTGATACCGACAGCATCGTATTGACCCTGACCCACGATCCCCGCATCGACGACATGGCGCTGATGGAGGCCCTGCAGCACGATCTTTTTTATATCGGTGCATTGGGTTCGGCCCGCACCAGTGCCGCCCGTCGCGAGCGCCTGTTGCAGCTTGATATCAGCGCAGCAGAACTGGATAGGTTGCACGCGCCGGTGGGCTTGCCCATTGGCAGTAAAACACCCATGGAAATAGCCATTGCGGTGTTGGCTCAATTAACGCAGTTACGCTCAGCCCGGGTAAAGGCAATGGCATGAACACGGGAGTGTTGGTGCTGGCGGCGGGCTTTTCACGTCGTTTCGATGGCGACAAACGCTTGTTTCAAGTCGAAGGAGGCAAGCCGCTGCTGCACATGACCGTGGAGAATGTATTGACGACTGGCCTGCCCTGCCGGGTATGTATCAGGCCCGATGACGAGCAGGTGCGCGATTTATTACTGACCATGGGCGTGCAGTCCATTGATTGCAGTGAGGCGCATCTGGGTATGGGCGCCACCCTGGCCCAGGGGATCACCGCCGTAACCGATTGGGATGCTGCACTTATTGCACTGGGCGATATGGCCTGGGTGTTGCCGGAAACATACCGGCAACTGGCCGCCGGCCTGCAATCAGCCGCTATTGTACAACCCGAGTACGATGGCCAGCCGGGTAACCCGGTGGGTTTTACCCGCCGTTATTACCCGCAATTGCGCACCCTGACCGGCGGCGATGAGGGTGGCCGCGCTATCTTGCGCATGCATGCCGACAGGGTACTCAGGGTGGCCGTTGGAGACCCCGGCATCCATCGCGATCTTGATTACATCTCTTAACGAAAGGCGGGTGTCATAATTGCCCCGTCAATCTTATAATCCCTACCTGGATTGTAGAATTCTGAGGTTTTCATTTGGATACTCATTGGCTGGATTCTGCCAGTGATCGACTGGCGCAGGCGCGGCGATTGGCATTACTGCAATTGCAGCGCCTGGCCGACCCCCGGCGTGTCAGGCAGATAAAGGGCGCACTGTATGCGCTGGCCGGGCTGTGGCTGTTGCTGGCTGTGGCAAATATGGTGTGGGCGCTATTGCCACAGCCGCAAGCGGTTGAGATTGCCGGGCCCAGCCTCAATCCCCTGCAGAGCTCACCTGGCAGCCAACAGCGCGTGGACGTCAATATAGAGGAAGTGGTGGCCTGGAATTTATTTGGCACGGCGGCCAGCAAGCCTGTACCCAGGGCGCAAATTGAAGAGCAGGGTGCCGGTAGCGACTCGGGCGACCTCAACGGTATTGAGAATACCGCCAAGGAAACCAAACTAAACCTCAAGTTGCAGGGCATTGTTGCCTCCAGTGATGTGGACTTGGCGCGGGCCATTATTGAAAACAAGCGCAAGCAAAAACAGTACGCTGTGGGCGACAAATTGCCTGTGTCCGGCAAGGTTACCGTGGCCAAGATCCTGCTCGATCGGGTGGTGCTGGACAACGGTGGTAAATATGAGCTGCTGATGTTGTTTGACAAGAGCGCTCTCGCCGCTGCCCCTATGCAATCGGCGCGGACCCCGGCCAAACCAGCGCGCAAGCTGGATAGACGTGGCAACAGGGATGTTACCCAAATGGCAGAGGCCTACCGGAAGCGCCTGTACACTAATCCGCAGTCGCTGTCAGATGTGGTGAAAATTGCCGCTGTGCGGCAGGATGGCCAACTCAAGGGCTACCGGGTCAGTGCCGGCAAGGACAGAAAGCAGTTTGAAAGCCTGGGTTTTCGCGCCAATGATATTGTTACCGGCGTCAATGGTGTCGAATTGACTGATCCGGGCAAGGCCATGGAACTGTACCGCATCATGCGCAGCGCGGAAGAGGCCAGTTTCAGTGTGCTGCGCGGCGACGAAGAAATAACCCTGGTAGTCGGACTGGGGGATGTCGCAGACAGCAAGTAACAGAGCTGTCATAATCTGAAAAATAATATGAGTGCTTTTTTTGTCTACATATAATCAATCTCGCTACATGATCAAACGCATACTGGGTGTTTTCCTGCTGGGCTTTTGCTGCTCGACTGTTTTCGCCCAGGATTTTACGGTTAATCTCAAGGAAACCGATATCCAGGAGTTGATCAAGTTCGTGGCCGAGGCAACCGGTACCACTATCGTGGTAGACCCCAAGGTCAAGGGCACGGTCAAGGTGATATCCTCCAAGCCAGTCTCCAGCAGCGAACTGTACGATTTGTTTCTCTCCATTCTCGATGTGCACGGCTATACCGCGGTGCGCAGCGGCAACGTGGTACGGGTTATCCAGTCCAAAGATGCCCGCTCGTCGCCGGTGCGGGTGACCAGCGGCAGCCTGGACCCCAATGATGAGTACGTTACCCAGGTCATCCGGCTGGAGAATATATCAGCGGCCAAATTAATACCGGTGTTACGCCCCCTGGTGCCGCAGCAGGCGCATATGGCCGCCTATGCACCGGCCAATGCCATAATTATTTCGGATGTGGCGGCCAATATAGAGCGTATCCGCCAAATCATCCAAAGCATAGACCTCAGCGCTGTCTCCGAGACCGAGATTCTAACCCTGCGCTACGCGGTCGCTGAAGATGTTGTGCGTATTCTTGACCAGCTCAACAAGACCCAGGCCAAGAAGTCCGGAGCACCGGAGCCCGAGGTGTTATTGGTGGCTGACAAGCGCACCAACAGCGTGCTGATTAACGGCGATGAGCTGGAGCGGGCGCGTATGCGCGAGTTGATAAAGCATCTGGATACACCGCTGGAACAAAGCGGGAACATCAAGGTTATCTACCTCCAGTATGCCGAGGCCGCGACCCTGGCCGAGGTGTTGACCCGGGTCATGCAGAATATCTCCAAACTGGATCCGGAGGACAAGGGCCGTCGCTCCACCAGGGCCAGCGCCACCATTGAGGCAGATGAAGGCACCAATGCATTAATCATCACCGCTGAACCGGATCAAATGGCCTCGCTGGAGGCGGTGATTCAGCGGCTTGATATTCGCCGTGCCCAGGTGTTGGTCGAAGCCATCATCGTTGAGTTGGAAATCACCGATGGCCAGGACCTGGGTATACAGTGGTTGTTCCGCAGTTCCGGCGGTGCCTTCGGTAGTAATATTGTCGATGGCGACAACCGCGCCCAGGGCATTGCCAATGGCCTGTTTCGGACCGATCGGCCTACGCCCACTGACGGCGACAACGGTGGTGATTTTGATACCTCCGATCTGCTCGGTGCCCTGGCCGGTACGCCTGGTTTCTCACTGGGCTGGGGGCAACTGGATGACAACCTGGATATCGCCGTCATTCTCAATGCGCTGAACTCCCAGACCAATGCCAATATTCTCTCCACGCCCAGCCTGCTCACCCTGGATAACGAGGAGGCCTATATTACCGTGGGGCAGAATGTGCCCTTTATTACTGGCTCCTTCTCCAGCACCGGTAGTAGCAGCAATCCTATTAACCCATTCCAGACCATAGAGCGCCAGAATGTGGGCATTACCCTCAGGGTGACACCGCACATCAATGAAGGTGACTACGTGGTGCTGGATATATCCCAGGAGGTGTCGAGCTTGACCGGGGCCTTGAGCCTGCTGGCCTCTGACATTGTGACCAACGAGAGAAAAATTGAAACCAAGATACTGGTCGGTGACGGGCGTACCGTGGTGCTGGGTGGCTTGATCAAGGAGGATCTGCAGGACGGCCAGCAGAAAGTGCCTTTCCTGGGGGATATCCCCTGGTTAGGGCGCTTGTTTCGTTCGGACTCGGTCAGCCTGACCCATTCCAACTTGATGGTTTTTATCAAGCCGACGATTATCCGTGAAGATAAAAAGCTGGAGGGTGCTACCGCAGAAAAATACCGCTATATCCGTGCCCAGCAGCAACTGCGCCTTGATGCGGGCATAAAGTTTATGGACGAAGTGGATATACCCATCCTGCCAGAATGGGAGGAGCAGATTAAACAGCTGCAGCTTATGAAGGAGACCACTGCAGAGGAGTCCGTCAGCGAGGATTCTCCCGCGGCAGACGCAGGCGACTGATGGCAGCGCCGGCCCGCTCACTGCCGTTCACCTTTGCCCAGCAAAACGGCGTTTTGTTGCAGGCCGGTGACGCCCTGACGGTATTGCACCGCAACTCTCTGTCGCTGCCAATACTAAGCGAGCTGCGGCGTGTTCTGCAGGCGCCTTTTGAATTACAGCAGTTGTCTGAGGCTGATTTCCAGCGTCGTCTTACCCAGATCTACCAGCGGGACAACAACGAGGCGGTGCAGGTTGCCGAAGATCTCAGTGCCGATATAGACCTGATGCGACTGGCGGATGAAATTCCGGAAACTGGCGACCTGATGGATGCGGAAAATGACGCACCCATTATCCGCCTCATCAATGCCATCCTGTCGCAGGCAGTGCGTGAGCAGGCCTCTGATATTCACGTGGAGACCTATGAAGACAAGCTGTCCATTCGCTATCGCGTCGATGGTATGCTGGCGGAAGTGCTGTCTCCCAAGCGCATGTTGGCACCGCTGTTGGTATCGCGCCTCAAGGTTATGGCCAAGCTGGATATAGCAGAAAAGCGCGTGCCCCAGGATGGCCGCATTTCCGTAAAGATCGCTGGCCACGCCATCGATATACGCATGTCTACCATACCCTCTGCCCATGGCGAGCGAGTGGTGCTGCGCCTGCTCGACAAGCAGGCAGGGCAGTTGCAGTTGGAACAACTGCATATGAACGAACAGGTTCTGTCTGGCTACAAGCGCGGTTTGCGCAGTGCCTACGGCATTATCCTGGTAACCGGGCCTACCGGCTCGGGTAAAACCACTACCCTGTACGCGGGGCTTACCCATATCAATCAGCCGATCCGCAATATCCTGACTATCGAAGACCCCATAGAATACATGTTACCGGGTGTCGGTCAGACCCAGGTCAATACCAAGGTAGACATGACCTTTGCCAGGGGGCTGCGCGCTATATTGCGGCAGGATCCGGATGTGGTGATGGTTGGCGAAATTCGCGATCTGGAAACGGCGGAGATAGCGGTGCAGGCGTCTTTGACGGGCCACCTGGTGTTGTCGACGTTGCATACCAACACCGCTATCGGTGCGCTCACCCGCCTCCAGGATATGGGCATAGAGCCGTTTCTGTTGTCCTCCAGCCTGATTGGTGTCATGTCTCAGCGGCTGGTGCGATTGCTCTGTGAGAAGTGTAAGCAGGCGCAGCCGGCTAATGAACTGGAGCTGGAGTGGCTGGGGAAACCGGTGGGCAGTGAGCTTGTTATTCACACACCGGTGGGCTGTGAATACTGCAATGCCTCCGGTTACCGCGGCCGTACCGGCATTTACGAACTGATAGAAATGGACGAAGAGCTGCAGGCGATGATTCACGCCGGTCGCAGTGAACCGGACATGCTCAGGCACGTGCGCGTGAATACACCGGGTATCATTGAGGATGGGCACAGACGAATATTGATGGGTGACACCAGCGTGGAAGAAGTCATGCGTGTGACCAGTGTGACCTGACATGACGGCTTACCGATACCGTGCACTCAATGCCGAGGGCAAACTGGTAAAAGGTGTGCAGGAGGGGGATTCCGAACGCCAGGTTCGCAGTAACCTGCGATCACAACAGCTGCGCCCGGTGGAAGTGAGCGAGGCCACTGCACAGCTCTCCGGACCCAGTATGGGGCAGCTGTTCCGGCCACGGATCAGTCCTTCAGAGTTGGCGTTGGTGACCCGGCAGTTGGCTACCCTGGTAGAGTCCGGCCTGCCACTGGATGAATGTCTGCAGGCGGTCGCTGAGCAAACCCGCAAAGCCAGGACCAAAGGCTTGCTGTTGCAGGTGCGCTCGCGGGTAGTAGAGGGTCATGCGCTGGCCTATGCCATGGGGGAATTTCCGCAGGTGTTCAGCAGCATGTACCGGGCCATGATCAGGGCCGGCGAAGCCGCCGGGTTCCTGGGAGCGGTACTGGAACAACTGGCGGACTACAGCGAACAGCGCCAGTACACACAACAGAAGTTAAAAATGGCCATGATTTACCCGTTTATCTTACTCGGCGTAGCGGTAGCCGTGGTGGTGGCCTTAATGGTGTTTGTGGTGCCAGAGCTGGTGGGTATTTTCGCCCATACCAAAGCAGAGCTGCCGCTGCTCACCCGCATCCTGATCGCCAGCAGCGATTTTATTCGCAACTACGGTTACTGGATGTTACTGCTGGTGGTGGCATGCGTGGTGGGCGTCAATCAGTTATTGCGCAACGAGAGCCGGCTGCGGCGTTGGCATCAGCTATTGCTGGGTGTGCCGGGTATTTCTGGTATTCTCACTACCATTGATACGGCGCGCTTTGCATCTACGCTGAGTATATTAATGGCCTCCGGGGTACCCCTGCTGGAGTCACTGCGCATCGCCGGAGAAGTCTTGAATAATCGCATATTGCGGGAAAGTACAATGGAGGTGGCAGAGCGGGTACAGGAAGGCTCGAGCCTGCACCGGGCACTGAAGCAGAGCGGTCGTTTTCCGCCCATGATGGTGCACATGGTGGCCAGTGGTGAGGCCTCTGGTCAACTGGAAACCATGCTGGAGCGTTCGGCAACCAACCAGGAGCGGGAGCTGGAAATGGCTCTGGGCACGTTGATGGGAATTTTCGAGCCACTGATGGTCGTTTTTATGGGTGGAATGGTGCTGGGAATCGTGCTGGCCATTCTGCTGCCCATATTCCAACTCAATACAATGGTGAACTAAATGAAAAAACAGGCAGGTTTCAGCCTGGTAGAAATACTGGTGGTGCTGGTGATTATGGGTTTGCTGGTCAGTGTCGTGGCGCCCACGGTACTGAACCGGGCTGACGATGCGCGAGTGCAAAAGGTGTATGCAGATTTTGCCAATATCCAAACGGCGCTGAAACTGTATCGCCTGGACAATTATGTTTATCCATCCAGCGAGCAGGGCCTGGAGGGCCTGGTGAGTGTCAGCACCCTGACTCCGGAGCCTCGCAACTTCAAGCAGGGCGGCTACCTGGATCGCCTGCCTGTAGATCCCTGGGGCAATACCTACCTGTACCTGAGTCCGGGAGAACATGGTGAATTTGATCTCTATTCCCTGGGTGCCGACGGACTCTCCGGTGGCGAGAGTCAAAGCAAGGACCTGGGTAACTGGGATGGCGACACCCGCGAGTAACGGCAAAGGCTTCAGTTTACTGGAGCTGTTGCTGACCCTGGTTATTATCGGGCTGATCACCTCTCTGGCCGGTCTGGGGGTCAGCTCTGGCAGCCGTCCCTATAAGGTGGATTCTGCGCTGCGCAACTTTGCCGATGTGGCTGAGTACGCTCTCGATGAAGCCCAGTTGAGTGGCACGGATATGGGCCTCTTTATTGAGCAGCGCAGTGAATCCCAAGGGGTGGTCTATAGCTATCAATGGATGCAGAGACAGGAATTTGGCTGGCGCCTGGCACCTTTTGACGAAGATGCCTATGGTCGGCGGGATATGCCGCGGGATATTGATGTGTTGCTGGAAGTTGAGCAGGGGGCGGCACTATTTCCTTCCAGCGAAGAGGTGGTTGATGACGATGATGATGATGAGCCAATACAGCCGCAGGTTATTTTCTATAGCAGCGGTGAAACCACGCCCGGCATCATGACCTGGGTGGATACCGAGAGTGGCGATATACTGTGGGAGCTGGAGTGGGATTTGTTGGGCAGGCTGAGTTTACGCCGCAAGGGGCTGGCCGATGAAGAGTAGAGCCCTCAGCGGGTCTGCAATAAGAGCCCTCAGCGTGTCTACTAGAAGAGGCTTCACCCTGATCGAGGTCATGGTGGCCCTGATGGTCATCGCCATTGCCCTGCCGGCGCTGCTGGGCGCCGTTTACCGGCAGGTTGAAGGTACGGCGCATTTGCGCGACAAGTCGATTGCTCAATGGGTGGCCAGCAACAAGTTGACCGAGACCCGCATCCAGCAGTTTCGCAGCGGCCAGGTTTTTCAGGGTACCCGCAGCGGTGTTACCGAGATGGCCGATCGCGACTGGTATTGGTGGCTAGAGAGTACGGCCACCGAAGTTGAAGATTTCTATCGCGTCGAAGTGCGGGTGGCCGCCGCGGAAGATCGCCAGCAGCAGCCCTTGTATACACTGGTTGGTTTTGCGGTGGTGCCCCTTGCCAGTGGTATTGCCGGTGCGCCGTGACATGAGGGGCTTTACCCTGATCGAGGTGCTGATCTCCATGGCGATTACCGCACTGGTGGCCATGCTGTCCTTTAGCAGTCTCAGCGCAGTGCTCGACAGCGCTGAGGTACTGCGCGACCGTGGTCAGCGCGTTTCAGAAATTAACCGCGCCTTCACCCTGGTGTCGCGCGACCTGAACAATTTCGCGGCACGACCGGTACGGGATCAATTTGGCGAGACTGAGTCCGCCATGATGGGCGGGGCGGCAGTAACTGGCGGACTAAGTTTTACCCGCAGCGGTTGGCATAACCCCAACCAGCAACCGCGCAGCTATCTGCAGCGGGTGCAATACCGGCTGGAAGATGATGTGTTATGGCGCGAGAGCTATACCGTGCTGGATCGCACGACAGAATCTGAGCCGCAGCGCGTGCAGTTACTCACCGGCGTGGACAGCTTTGAGATTTTCTTCCTGGGTGAGGCAACCGAATTGCGCAGTGAGGAAGAACTGAATACGGAGCAGTGGCCAGACAACTGGGGCGTCAGTGCCAGCTCGCGCGCCGTGGTAGCGCCGCCACAAGCACTGGAACTGCGGGTGCAGCTGCAAGACTGGGGTGAGCTGAGGTGGTTATATGACCTGCCAGCCCAGCCATAAATTGCAGCAACGGGGTGCCGCCCTGATCGTGGCCATGCTGGTGTTTGCACTGGCGACCACCCTGATTGTTGCCATGGGCAGTGAATTTACCTTGTTCCTGAAACGTGGCGCCAACAGCTTTATTGCGCAGCAGGGCTATGCCTACCTGCGCGGCGGGGAAGCGTTGGCCGGGCTGGTGTTGCGACAGGATCAGGAAACCGATAAGCAAGCACAACAGCAGCGCGACGACCTGACGGAATTGTGGGCACAGCAAATGCCACCTTATGCACTGGACGAGGGCGGCTGGTTAGTGGGTTCCCTGGAAGATTTACAGGGCCGCTTCAATATTAATAGCGTGGCGGGTACTGCCCCGAAGGGCAAGCGTTTTACCGCTGCCCAGGAGCAGTTTATCCGCTTGTTACAAACTCCTGATGATCCTCGGGTCAGTGAGCAAGATGCCGTTCTCATCACCGAGGCATTGATGGACTGGTTGGATAAGGACAGTGAGCCACGGGATTTTGGCGCTGAGGATGATTACTATTTTGATATGACGCCATCGTACCGGGCTGCCAATCTAAATATGCATAGTGTCAGCGAGCTGCGACTGGTGGCCTACATGACCGCTGAAATTTATAACGCCTTAGCACCCTACCTCAGCGTATGGGGAACAAATGCCAGTATCAACATACATACCGCACCGCTGGCGGTTTTGCGCACTATAAATACTGCCGGAGATCTTCGGCCGCTGACCATACAGGAGGGGGAAACCCTGTTCGAGATGCGGGAGGAGTCGGGTTTCGACAGTTTGCAGGCGATGTTGGACAGCCCGGTATTTGCAGGTCGCGAAATAGCCCCTGAATTACAGGCCAGGCTGGGTGAGACCAGCGTTTGGTTTTTATATAGAGGTGAGGTGGAAGTTGCCGGCCGGAAAGCACGAATGTACAGTGTATTACGGCGTGATGGCATTAAGGTACAGGCCTTGATGCGCGGTAGTGCTGAACTATGAAGAGGATTGTGTGTGCGTGAAAGTGCGGTAATTCGCTTAGTGGGCGAAGAGTTCGTCTGGTACCCGGCGGGCGCAGGTGGCAGTCCAAAATCACTGTCGGATCCGGGCCATGTTGCCGAGCTGGAAGCGATTGCGGCGGCCAGGCGGGTGCCATTGGTGTTCGCTGTTCCCGGTGCTGATGTTATTCTCAGGGAGGTCAGTTTTTTTGCGACTGAGAAGCGCCATATTATTAAGTCGCTGCCATTCCTGCTGGAAGATGAGTTCGCCGAAGATATAGAAGCACTGCACTTTTCATCTCGACCCCTGTCGCGCCTCAGTGTCGGTGTGGCTGCCTGCAGTGATGAATGCATGCAGCGTTGGCGCGAAATGCTGGTGGGCTTACCAGAACTGCCCCAGTGGATACCTGAACCCCTGCTGTTGCCCTGGCAAAGCGGCGAGCTTTGCATAGTGATTGAGGCCGACCAGGTAATCGTGCGAAGCGGTGTTAACAGCGGTTTTTCGGTGGAGCGTGCGCTGGCGCCCTTGACCCTGGCCGCGCTAGCCGGGGAGACAGAATTTGATGCTGTGATCGTGTACGGAACGGATCAACAGACCGACCAGGGCCTGTTGCCGGATACGCTACAGGCAAACGTGCAGTGGCGCAGTGGTGATTTTGCCTCTGCCTTGATGTTGGCGGTGGAAGAGCCGCAGCCACTCAATCTCAAGCAGGGGGAATACGGCGCCAAGTTGCCGCTACGCCGCTGGTGGCTGCAGTGGCGCCTGGTGGCGGGCCTGTTTGTGGCCGCCTTTGGTTTGCAGGTGGCCAGTACCTGGACGGATTACAGTAATCTGCAGGATCGCAACCTGTACCTGCGACAACAGATCGAGGCGGCCTACCGGCAAGCTGTGCCGCGCGGTGCAATAGTTGACCCGGAAAAACAATTGCAGCGGCAGCTCGATACCTTGCGCGGCGGCGCACCGGGGGCGGGTTTTGTCAGTCTGCTGAATCGTATCGGTCGAGTTATCCAGGCGCAGAAGGGCGCGCAATTGGCGACCATCAATTTTAATGACAAGGTGGGTGATGTGCGTTTGAACCTGGTAGTGCCAGACTTCAAGGCCGTGGAATCGATTCGCACTGAGCTGGACAAAGTCGGTCTGTTGGCACAGATGGAAAACAGCAATACGCAGGGCGACGTGGTGCGGGCCCGTCTCAAGGTGCGCGAAAAATGAACATCAAGGACTGGTTTCAGAAGTTTACCCCACGCGAGCAGTTGTACCTGATGGGGGTGGCACTGGCTGTTACCCTATACGTAATGTTGGTAATGATTTGGCAGCCACTGGCGCACAAGCGCGATGAGATGCAGACGCGCAATGTGCAGGTCGCAGAGAAACTGGCGCGAGTGCAAGCCATGGCCAGCGAGGTGCAACAACTACGGTCCAGCGGGACACCGCGCAGCAATCGCAATATGAACCAGCTGATTAATAGCTCGACCAACAAGTTTGGCATTCGGCCCAGTAGAATTCAGCCCAATTCCCGCGGCGAAACCCAGATTCGCTTCGATGACGTGGCTTTTTCGCCGCTGCTGCGTTGGCTCCATCAGATCGAAAATGACCAGGGCATCCTGATACGTGAAGTAGCGATCAACCAGGGTGACCGGGGCGGGCTTGTTAAAGCTACCATTCGGCTCGGTCAGGGCGGTTAGCTATGTCTCGATTCGTCCTCGCTGCCGCCTGCGGTGGCCTGTTACTGCTGATTTTGTTGATTACGGCTCCGGCCAGGCTGGTGGGTTATTGGTTGCCGGACCAACAACTATCGGTGCAGGGCTTTTCGGGCTCGCTGTGGCGGGGACAGGCCAGCCGGGCGGCCGTCGCCGTACCCGGTGGATGGCTGCAGCTGGGTGAAATTGAATGGCGCCTGTCGCCATGGTCCCTGCTGTGGCTGTCTCCTCACATTGAGCTGAAAGCCCGGTGGGGCCGGCAATTAATTGACGCATCCATTATTGTTTCGCCTGCTGGCACTATTGAACTGGAGCAAACCAGTGTTACTTTTTCCGCTGGCCTCATTCAGCAATGGCTGCCTGTGCAACTGGGCGGTGTGATAAACCTGCTGGTGCCAAATATGGAGCTGGCACAGGGCCGGCCGATTAGTGGGGAAGGACGCCTGGTGTGGCAGCATGCCAGTTGGACTGGCAATAGTGGTAGCCAGTTGCTCGGAGACTACGTGATTGAATTCAAGGTGCAGGCAGACCGGCAGTTCAGCGGGGTCATTTCTACCCTGGCTGGACCGGTGCAGGCGGCGGGAAAAATCAGCCTGCAGGGACGCAGCTATGCGGTGGATGTGCAGTTGGAGAGCGAGCAGGGATTCAACAGAGAAATTGCCAATGCCCTGCAATTGGTGGCAGCGCCGCTTGAGAATGGCTATCAGCTAAAATTCAGCTCAGAATTTTGAACTGCAGCCCCGTCAGGGCGGCAAGGCTTAGCACCCGCGTCGCTGCTGGGTTATAGTGAGTTTTTTTAATATTGGATATCAGTATTCATGAGTGACAGTGAGTTTAAAAAGTACGAGTGTGTGATTTGCGGCTATATCTATGATGAAGCCCTGGGCATACCCGATGACGGCATTGCGCCGGGCACCAAGTGGGAAGATATTCCGGAAGACTGGGAATGTCCCGATTGCGGAATCAGCAAGTCTGATTTCGATCTCTACGAAGAATAGCCATCCTGATTACTGACATCATTGGTATGGCCGGCACTGGCCTGATAGTGCTGGCTTATTACCTGCTGCAATTGGAGAAAGTTGATCCGAAGGGGCTCAATTACAACCTGATGAACTTCTTTGGGGCGGTGTTCCTGCTTATCAGCTTGTCTTTTACCTTTAATCTTGCCAGCTATGTTATTGAGTTGTTCTGGATTGGGGCCTCGCTGATTGGCTTGTGGAAATTCTATCGCCGCTGAACTAATGTAGGGAATGAATTCGACCCTACATGAGGAGCGAAGGATCATGAGCACCGCGCTTGCCGAACTGAGAAACACCATCCGACTGACCACCCGCGTCGACGAGGCCGTGGCTGTCGATGCCCTTATGGCTGGCACAGTACTTTCCCCGGAGCGCATAGCAAGGGTGCGCCAGAATTCCATTGCATTGGTAGAGCGCTGCCGCGCCAAGAGTGACAAGGCCGGCACACTGGATGCCTTCCTGCAGGAATTTGGTTTGTCCAATAACGAGGGCATTGCCTTGATGTGCCTGGCAGAGGCCCTGCTGCGGGTGCCCGATGAGGAAACTGCCGATAAACTGATCGCCGAGAAGATCCAGTCCGGCGACTGGGGTGCACACAAGGGCAAGTCCAGGTCAGGTTTTGTAAATGCCTCGGTCTGGGGGCTGATGCTGACCGGAACTATTGTGCGCCTCGATGAAGACATTACCGGTGACACTGCCTCCTGGATGCGCCGACTGGTGAGTTCGCTGGGAGAGCCGGTGGTGAGGCAGGCTGTGTTGCAGGCCATGCGTATCATGGGTGGGCAATACGTGCTGGGTCGCACTATTAGCGAGGGCCTGAAAAAGGGGGTCGCCGCAAACCGGCCTGGTACGCGCTTCTCCTTCGATATGCTGGGTGAGGGCGCGCGTACCATGGCCGATGCGCAACGCCATTTTGAGTCTTATGTGTCTGCCATTCGTACCATTAGCGCGACGGTAAAAAGTGCCTCGGTCATTGATGCCAATGGGATATCGGTCAAGCTGTCTGCCCTGCACCCGCGCTACGAGTACCGTCAGAAAAAGCGGGTTATGCAGGAACTGCTGCCCCAGGTCAGGGAATTGGCGCTGTTGGCCAAGGCTGGTGGCATGGGATTTAGCATTGACGCGGAAGAAGCTGATCGGCTGGACTTGTCACTGGACCTGTTTGAAGCCCTGGCCAGGGATCCGCAACTGGCGGATTGGGATGGCCTGGGTTTTGTTCTACAGGGCTACCAAAAGCGCGGTTGGCCGGTGGCGCAGTGGTTGATTGAGTTGGCACGGGACACCGGACGCCGCTTTATGGTGCGACTGGTCAAGGGTGCTTATTGGGACGGGGAGATCAAGCACGCCCAGGAACAGGGCCTGGTCGATTACCCGGTATTTACCCGCAAGTGCCACTCGGATGTTTCCTTTCAGCTGTGTGCAGAGCGACTACTAGCGGCGCAGGATGTCATTTATCCCCAGTTTGCCACTCACAATGCCTACACGGTGGCGCTGGTGCTGGAACTTGCCGACAGCGGCCAATCCTACGAATTTCAACGCCTGCACGGTATGGGGCATTTGTTGTTTGACGAAATACAGGCGGACAATCCTGAGGTGGCAGTGCGGGTTTACGCGCCCATAGGCAATCATAAAGACCTGCTGCCCTACCTGGTGCGGCGCTTGCTGGAGAATGGGGCCAACAGCTCTTTTGTAAACAGGTTTCTTGATGCCAAGGTGCCAGCCGATGAGTTGCTGGAAGATCCTTTTGCGCTGACCCGGGCCCAGCCTCTACGGCGCCATCCGCAAATTCCCGTGCCGCGTGAATTGTTCCGCCAGGAAGAAAATGCCTGGCTCAACGCCAGCGGTATTGATTTGACGGAGCCGCTGGAAGTTGTGCCCCTGTTGGAAAAGATCGCCGCTACAACATCTGTCCCGCAGTTGGCTACTCCTATAGTGGCTGGTGAGTGGCTGGACGGTGACCGGCTGGATGTTATCAATCCAGCCCATACTGATAGCGTGGTCGGCCAGGTTGTTGAAGCGGATTCCCAGGCCATAGAAAAAGCGCTGGCCTGTGCCAGTGCGTCCCAATTCGATTGGGACGGGGCGGGTGTTGAGCGGCGGGCGGTGTGCCTGGAGCGCATGGCCGAGCTATTGGAGCAGCACTGTGGAGAGTTGATGGGCCTGATTGTCGCTGAGGCGGGCCGCACTATAGACGATGCACTTTCCGAAGTGCGGGAAGCAGTGGATTTCTGCCGTTATTACGCCCAGCAGGGGCGGGCAGGTTTTGCCCGGCCGGTCAGTTTGCCCGGGCCCACCGGTGAAATCAATGAGCTGTCCCTGCACGGGCGCGGTGTGTTTGTTTGTATCAGCCCGTGGAATTTTCCGCTGGCCATCTTTACCGGCCAGGTTGTTGCCGCTCTGGTGGCGGGCAATACGGTCATAGCCAAGCCCGCTGAACAAACTCCCCTGATCGCGGCGCGTGCCGTGGCCTTATTATTGGATGCAGGGGTGCCGCCAGAGGTGTTGCAGCTGTTACCTGGCGATGGTGCCAGGGTTGGCGGGGCACTGGTTAATGATGCGCGTGTCTCCGGCGTTGTATTCACCGGCTCAATGGCGACGGCGCAATTAATTAACCGCCAGTTGGCACAGCGCGATGGTGCCATCGTGCCACTCATTGCCGAAACCGGCGGCTTAAACGTGATGCTGGTCGATGCCACGGCTCTGCCCGAACAGGTGGTAGACGATGTGATTACTTCAGCATTTCAAAGTGCCGGCCAACGTTGTTCTGCGCTGCGGGTTATTTACCTGCAGGAAGATATTGCCGATAGCATCATCGAGATGCTGGCGGGAGCCATGCAAGAGCTGGAGATCGGCGATCCGGCGGCGCTGGCTACCGATGTCGGTCCGGTTATTGACCTGGACGCACGGCAGTTGCTGGAACAGCACGAACTGCGCATGCGCAAAGAGGCAAAGTTACTGGCCCGTTGTGAGCTGCCCTCAAACCTTGACAAGGGTTATTACTTCGCGCCGCAGGTGCATGAAATTCAGCGGCTTTCAGAATTGCCCGAAGAAGTGTTCGGCCCCGTGCTGCATGTTATTCGCTACAAGGTTGCTGATATGCCGCGCGTGCTGGGTGACATTAATGCCTCGGGTTTTGGGCTGACCCTGGGCGTGCACAGCCGCATCGATGGTTTTGCCCGGGAAGTATTCAAGGGCACCCGGGTGGGCAATACCTACATCAATCGCAATATCGTCGGCGCGGTGGTGGGCGTGAATCCCTTTGGCGGCCAGGGCCTGTCGGGCACCGGCCCCAAGGCTGGCGGCCCACACTATCTGCTGCGTTTCGCCACGGAGAAAACCCGCACTGACAACGTAGTGGCCAAGGGTGGTAACACCCAGTTGTTTACCCTGGAAGATACCTGATCCGATGAAGTTCCGCCGCTGTCAGCCAGACGATGTGGACGCTGTCCTCCCGCTTATGTACAGCTCGGGTCCCGAAGCCTTTAGATACGTGTTTTCTGTAGGTAGTGAACTGCAGGTACTCGATTTTCTTCGTGCGGCATTCGTCAAGGGTGATGGCGAGTTCGGTTACAAGGACCACATTGTCGCCATTGATGACGATGAGATTGTCGCCCTGGTGGGAATGAGAAGCGCCAAGGATCAGTTCCACTACCTGTTGGCCATCATTCGAAATATATTTGGATTTTACGGCTTACTCGATGGCATACGTGTGGTAATTCGAGGGCTTCGATTCGAGAGGATCGTGGCACCACCCCGCAAAGATACCCTGTCCTTGCATAACCTCGGTGTTAAGGAGCAAGTGCGCGGCAAGGGTTATGGCCGGCAACTGATCGCGTATTTTCTGGAGCAGGCCAGGCTGCAAAAAGTATCAGCGGTGGGCCTGGATGTGGCTGAGACAAATCCCAGGGCCAAGGCCCTGTACCTGGGTCTTGGTTTTGAGGTGATGCGCGCCAGCGAGGGCGGGCTTGAAAATACCTTTGGTCGCGGCGTCAGCCATGAGTATATGGAGTATCCTCTCTAAGCCATGTGGGCCGGTGTCTTCAATCCACTGGCATTGCGGAAGTGCCATTGACCGCCGGCGCCGGGTTTAATCTCGAATCCACCCTCGTGGAGTAGCCGGTGGTGTTTTGAACACAACATCACCAGGTTTTCCGCTGTGGTTTCACCGCCGTCGGCCCAATGCACCACGTGGTGCGCGGTGAGCCATCTCTCATGCGTGCAACCCGGGAAGCGACAGCCTCTGTCGCGACTGAGCAGTTTTCGACGCAGCGAGGGGTGCACCACGCGGTGCTTTCGACTTGTGTCTTTGGTATTGCCATTCGCATCGTCGATAGCAGCCACCAATGAGCTATCACAGCAAAGCCGCCTCACGGTCTCAATCGGCAAATCACTCTTGCTGTTCACATCCGATGCACCACGTAGTGCATTTTCATCGACATGCACCGTAACCTGGTAGTGATCTGCAGTGCACAACTTCTTGCCACTCCCACCGGAAAGATAACATTTGGCTAATTCAACCAGCGCATCCGCTTGCTGTTGCATTAACCCTGTTGCACCACATGAAGCACTTGCTTCTTCACCCTCGTACACATCCTTCGCTTCCAATTGCGGTACCGCCATCTCCAATGCTTTCATCACGAGAGCAGCAGTCTCCTTTGGCAGTTCTACACTCAGGGTAACGCTACCATCACTATGAGGTGAACAACTCAGATAGCGATTCTCATGCAGGCGGTTAGCATCCTGTGTTGAAGTGTGTCGTTGCACATTGCGTAACTCCATACAGTGTCTGTCCACCTGGGCGGCTGTGGCTTTTAATGCAAAATCCAGTAGATGTTCCTCTGTTGTGGGTGTGGCGATTCGCGAGAGGTAGCGCGCCTTTGAATAAGAAAGATCACCTTTCTGAAAAGCAGTGGATGTCTGCGGCAAATCAAACAGGGCATTGGCCACGCGTAGTTTTTCACGTGCCGTACCTGGTGCCATGCCACACTTCATATTCAACCACTCGGCGCAGTTGTTAAAAAGGTATGGCTTCCATCCCTGTCGCAGGTCGAACTCGCGCAGCAATACCAGGAACTCGTATTCCATGGAATTGATATGTGATGAGAGAGAGATAATATCGGTTTCGAGTTGGTCGAGGCTGCGGCGGGTGATGAGACTGGTAGCGTTCATGATGGTGCTCCTGGCAAGAAAATAGCTAGAATTGCTATCAAAGAGAGTTTTTACGTAAGCTAGATAACTCCTTGATAATCAATGCTATTTTACCAAATCACGGTGCCTGTTTGGTCGCTGTTTTACATCATATGTGCTCAATGTTTCCAAGTGAGGGGGCCGCAGGTAGGGTCGCCCACACCTTATTCATCGCCGTCTAAGCGCACGTTGGCCTGAGCCGCGGCAATGCGCGCAACCGGCACCCGGAAGGGGCTGCAGCTGACGTAATCGAGACCGATTTCGTGGCAGAACTGGATGGAAACCGGGTCGCCACCGTGCTCGCCACAGATGCCGTACTTGATGCCTTTCTTGCGTGACTTGCTGTCCTTGATGGCGATTTTCATCAAGCGCCCCACAGCGCGTTGATCCAGTGTAACGAAGGGATCGTGTTCGATCAGTTTCTTGTCCAGGTAGACGGGGATGAACTTGCCCGCATCGTCCCGTGAAAAGCCGTAGGTCATCTGGGTGAGATCGTTGGTGCCAAAGCTCATAAACTCAACCGCTGGCGCCAGGCGTTTGGCGCCCAGGCAGGCGCGCGGAGTTTCCATCATGGTGCCGATCTTGTAGGGAATGGAAACCTGCTTCTCGGCCATGGCCTTGAGAATGCCGCGCTGGATAATGTCAGTGATGTAGCGAATTTCGCGCACGTTGATCACCAGTGGGATCATGATTTCCGGGTAGGGGTTGTGTCCGGCTTCGTGTGCCTCTATGGCCGCCGAGATAATAGCCTCAACCTGCATCTCGGTAATTTCCGGGTGCACAATGGATAAACGACAGCCACGAAAGCCCAGCATAGGATTAACTTCCTGTAGTTGCCGGGCGGCTTCCCGTATGACATCAGCCGGCTTGCCTAGGCGCTCGGCCAACGCTAGTAAATCTTCCTCGGAGTGTGGCAAAAACTCATGCAGCGGTGGATCCAGCAGACGCACGGTGACCGGCAGATCGTGCATGATTTCAAACAGCACTTTCATGTCGGCTTTCTGAAATTCAAACAACTGGTCCAGATAAGTCTGTCGCTCCTCCTTGTTATCCGACAAAATCATGCCGCGCATCAGGTCGATGCGATCAGCTGCAAAAAACATGTGTTCGGTGCGACACAGGCCGATACCTTCAGCGCCAAGCTCGCGCGCCTTGGCAGCATCCTCGGGTGTTTCGGCATTAGCGCGAACCTTGAGACGACGGTATTTGTCTGCCCAGGATAATAGTGTCTGAAAGTCTTCGCTGGACGAGGCTTCGGTTTTGGGAATGTCCCCCAGCATGACATCGCCAGTGGAACCATCCAGGGTGATGGTGTCGAGGCGTCCAAAGGACGTGCCGTCGGAAGTTTTTACCGTGCCGTTAGCAGTATCTATAGACAGGCTGTCGCAGCCAGTGATAGCGCACACACCCATGCCGCGGGCCACTACCGCCGCGTGGGAGGTCATACCACCGAGTTCCGTAAGAATACCCTGGGCGACACGCATGCCGTGGATATCTTCCGGCGTGGTTTCACGTCGTACCAGGATTACCGGCGTGCCGTCGGCGGCCACTTGTACAGCTTCGTCCGCAGAAAATACCACCTTGCCAGTGGCGCCACCGGGGCTGGCGGGCAGTCCGCGGGCAATGATGTCGCGTTTCGCGCTTGGGTCAACCATGGGGTGCAAAAAAGACTCCACGTGCTCCGGTGTTACCCGCAGCAGTGCTTCTTTTTCGGTAATCATGCCTTCGCGCACCATTTCCACTGCTATCTTGACGGCGGCTCTACCGGTGCGTTTGCCGCTGCGAGTCTGCAGCATGTAGAACTTGCCCTCCTGGATAGTGAACTCCAGGTCCTGCATATCGCGGTAGTGGTGTTCCAGTCGTTGCTGGGTCTCGAACAGTTCCTGGTAAACGGCGGGCATTTTTTGTTCCATTTCGCTGATAGGCAGCGGCGTACGGATACCCGCCACCACATCCTCGCCAGCGGCATTGACCAGGAACTCACCGAAGAAACTCTTTTCACCGGTGGAGGGGTTGCGGGTGAAGGCGACACCGGAACCGGAGTCATCGCCGAAGTTGCCAAATACCATGGCCTGAACACACACGGCGGTACCAATATTCTCGGGTATGTTGTGCATTTCCCGATAGACAATGGCGCGCGGCGTGTTCCAGGACAGAAATACCGCTGCAATGGCCTGGCGCAACTGCACCGATGGGTCCTGGGGGAAATTTACCAGCTCCTTGTATATGTCCACGATGGCCTGCCAGTCCTCGGCAGACATGTCAGTATCCAGTGTCTTGCCATGGGCGGCTTTGTATTGGTCTAGCTGCTGCTCGAATTGATGTCCTTTCACACCCAGTACCACATCGGCAAACATCTGGATAAATCGGCGGTAGCAATCGTAGGCAAAGCGCGGGTTGCCAGTCTTTTTTGCCAGCCCCGCGGCGATGACATCGTTCATGCCCAGGTTGAGAATAGTATTCATCATGCCCGGCATGGATACTGGCGCGCCTGAACGCACGGAAAATAGCAGCGGGTTCTGCGGGTCGCCAAAGTAAGCGCCCATTTTTTCCTCTACCAGTTTCAGGGCCACGTTGTACTCTGTTTGCAGGTGCCTGGGCAGGGTGTTGCCGCCCTCAAAAAATTCCCGGCAGGTGGGGGTGGTGATGACAAACCCAAAGGGGACAGGCAGGCCCATGGCCGTCATTTCACACAGGTTGGCACCCTTGCCGCCCAGCAGGTCTTTATCGTCCTTGCTGCCTTCGTTGAACAGGTAAACTCGTTTGGCCATGGATCTGTCTCTGTATCGAATTCAGGCGGCTAGTATGCGCACTGCGGCGCAGGAATCAAGCAGCTCGTGATACACTGCGCGGCTGGAATAAATGGCAGAGATTGAGCAGATTGGAAAAACATTCAGAGACAGTACGTGGTCTGGTCTACCCTTACGGAAGCAAGGTGGATCCCGAACCTGGCCTGCCCATTGAAGTAGCAGAGGGTGTGTACTGGGTACGATTCTCCATGCCGGGCTCGCTTCCCCACATCAATCTATGGATGCTGGAAGATGGCGATGGCTGGACCATCGTTGATACCTGCCTGGACCTGCCCAGTGCCCGTGAGCAGTGGCAGCAATTGTTTGACGGCTTGATGAAGGGCAAACCCGTTAAGCGGGTTATCTGTACTCACCTGCACCCGGATCACGTCGGCCTGGCCGGTTGGATCTGCGAACGCTTTGACTGCGAATTGTGGATGGCCAGGGAGGAGTTCCTGATGTGCCGGGCCCTGGCGGGGGACACCGGTCGCGAGACACCGGATGTGGCTATTCGATTTTACCGGGCCGCTGGCTTCGATGATGATCAACTGGATGCCTACCGCGCCCGTTTTGGACGCTTCGGTTTGGCTATATCACCCCTGCCGGACAGTTTCCGGCGCCTGCAGGCTGGCGACACCATTCGTATTGATGATCGCTACTGGCAACTGGTGGTGGGCAGCGGCCATTCCCCCGAACACATGGCGCTCTATTGCCCGGCCCTGAAGCTGCTCATTAGTGGCGACCAGGTGTTGCCGCGCATCACTCCCAATGTCAGCGTTTTCCCGACCGAGCCCCGCGGCGACACGCTCAAGGACTGGCTGCAATCGAGTGCGCGCATTCGCGCAAGCCTGCCCGACGATGTGCTGGTGTTGCCGGCTCACGAGGCGCCATTTTATGGGCTGCACGTGCGGCTGACGCAAATAATCGAATCCCACGAACGCGATCTTGATGCCCTGTATGCGCACTTGGCCGAGCCGCGGCGTGCGGTGGATTGCTTCCCGGCGTTGTTCAAGCGAGAAATCACCGAGCATTCCATACAATTGGCGACCGGCGAAACGCTGGCTCACCTCAATTGCCTGATAGGGCGTCGCATGGTGCAGCGTGAACGAGACGCCAATGGCGTTGACTGGTATGTACAAAAAGCCGATATCTTTGAGGATGAAGAATGGAGTTGATAGCGGACCATTTGGCTAGCGTTCGAACGCTTATGGCTGACCTTGACCTGGACGCGCTGGTTATCCCGCGCGCCGATGAATACCTGGGCGAATACCTGCCGGTACAAAATGAGCGCCTGCTCTGGATCAGTAACTTCACCGGCTCGGCCGGTGTGGTGATTGTGCTGCGCGAACGAGCCGCCATTTTTGTAGATGGTCGCTACACGGTGCAGGTTCGCCAGCAGGTGTCTGAGGATTTGTTTGAGATTCTACACCTGGTGGAAACGCCGCACATGGCCTGGCTGGCTGGCGAACTGGCCGAGGGTGCCCGCGTCGGTTACGACCCGCGTATGCATCCACTGAACTGGCAGAAGTCCGCGACCAGGGCGCTGGCCAAAAATAAAGTTACGTTGGTAGAGCTGGAGCAAAACCTTGTTGACCTGTGCTGGGAGGACCGTCCGGCGGCCGAGAGCCATCCAGCCATGTTGTTGGCAGAGACCTATACCGGGCAGGGCAGTAGCGAAAAGCGCCAGGAAATTGGCACCGCCATTGCCGCTGAGGGCGGCGAGGTAGCGCTGATCTTTGCGGCGGACTCGGTGGCCTGGCTGCTTAATATTCGCGGTCGCGACATTCCCTGTCTGCCGCTGGTACTGGGTTTTGGCTTGTTATATGCCGACGGACGTATGCTGTTTTTCACAGACCCCGCCAAGATACCCGAGGGCTTCGCCGAGCATGTGGGCGCCGGTGTTGAAGTATTGCCAGAAGCCGCAGCGGCTGAGCGATTTGCGGAGCTGAGCGGACACAGGGTATTGGCTGACCCGGGGACAGCAAATGCCTGGTGCCAGTTGACCCTGGCCAGGGCCGGTGCCGAGTTGGTCGCCGTGGATGATCCCGTGTTATTGCCCAAGGCCTGCAAAAACCCGGTCGAGGTGCAGGGTATGCGCGACTCGCATATTCGCGATGGTGTCGCCGAGGTTCAATTTTTGGCCTGGTTGGATGAGGAGGTGGCGGCAGGACGCCTGCACACCGAGGGCGAATTATCCGACCAGTTGTTCAGCTTTCGTTCTGCTGGCGAACTGTTTCAGGATTTGAGTTTTGACACCATTTCGGCAGCGGGGGGTAATGCTTCCATGTGCCACTACAACCACAGCAATGTAGAGCAGGCCAGCCGCCTGGAAATGAACTCCCTGTACCTTGTTGATAGTGGCGGCCAGTACCTGGATGGTACTACCGACATTACCCGCACGGTGGCCATTGGTGAACCCAGTGAGGAAATGAAACGCCGCTTTACCCTGGTATTGAAAGGGCATATTGCACTGGACCGGGCGGTTTTTCCCGCTGGCACCACCGGCAGCCAGCTGGACGTTCTGGCGCGGCAATTCCTGTGGCAGGAAGGCCTGGACTACGATCACGGCACCGGTCACGGGGTGGGTGCTTTCCTCTGCGTGCACGAGGGGCCGCAACGTATAGCCAAGGTTGGCAACAGCTATGCGCTGCAGGCTGGTATGGTGGTTAGCAATGAACCCGGCTATTACAAGGACGGCTGTTACGGCATTCGCTGCGAGAACCTGGTTGTGGTCAGGGAGTCCGAAGCAAGCAACAGCGATGGTCCGCCGATGTTGGAATTCGAAGTGCTGACCATGGTGCCATTCGATACCCGGCTGGTAGATATTGAACTGCTCACCGACGATGAGCTCGATTGGCTGAACGATTATCACACCGAGGTGCGCAAAAAAATTGCCCCTCATCTTGATTCTGAAACACTTTCCTGGCTGGAAAGTGCCACACAAGCTATTGGAGTAGCAGCATGAGTGAAGCTTTTATTTGTGGCGCAGTACGCTGCGCCGGCGGTAAGCGCAATGGCCGTTTGTCAAAAATCCACCCCATAGATTTGGGCGCCAAGGTGGTCGATGCGCTGGTAGAGCGCAGTGGCATGCCCGCGGATAAAATCGATGACCTGATTTTCGGTTGTGTCAGCCAGGTAGGCGCGCAGAGCAGCAATATCGCCCGTAACATCTGTTTGTCGTCGGTACTCGGTGAGGCCGTGCCCGGCACCAGCGTTGATCGGCAGTGTGGCTCGAGCCAGCAGGCGATTCACTTTGCCGCCCAGGCGGTTATGTCCGGCACCCAGGACGTGGTGATTGCCGGCGGTGTTGAGAGCATGAGCCAGGTGCCGATCGGTGCCAATATCGTTGATGGTTTCAAGGCGGACCACGGTCTGCCCTTCGGCACAATTATTGGCGAGCGCTATCCTGGAGTACAGTTCAGCCAGTTTGCCGGTGCCGAGATGATGGTGGAGAAATATGAATTAACCGCCGATGAGTTGGCAGAGTTCGCCTTCTCCTCGCATATGAAAGCCAAGCAGGCGGTTGAAGAAGGGCGCTTTGACAGTCAAATAGTGCCCATTGAAGTTGAACTGGAAGACGGTGTGCGCGAAATGCACGTGCAGGATGAGGGTATTCGTATGGAGGCCACCCTGGACGCTATTCGCGGTTTGGAGCCACTGCAGGAAGGTGGTGTTATCACCGCAGGCCTGGCGTCACAGATTTGCGATGGTGCCTCGGCGGTGCTGATTGCCAATGCGGACGCCGTGGAAAAATATGGGCTGACGCCCATGGCCAAAATTGTCTCCATGTCGGTAGTGGGAACAGACCCGGTGATTATGCTGGAGGGCCCCATCAAGGCGACTGAGAAAGCGCTGGAAAAAGCCGGTCTGAGCATTGATGACATCGACCTGTTTGAAGTCAATGAAGCCTTTGGTTCGGTACCGGTGGCCTGGGCCAAGGCGCTGGGCGCTGACCTGGCCAAACTCAATGTTAATGGCGGCGCCCAGGCGCTGGGTCATCCGCTGGGTAGTACCGGCACCAAGCTGATGACCACGCTGATCCACGAGTTACATCGCACCGGCAAGCGCTATGGTTTGTTGGCGATCTGTGAGGGTGGTGGCACTGCAAATGGCACGGTGATTGAGCGCGTTTGACCTGTTAGGATAGGGGCAAGCTAAAACCGAGAATAATAATATGGCACTTGCCTCTGGCGACCACGAAAACTGGTCATCTCGTTTTGCATTTCTAATGGCTTCGGTTGGCTTTGCGGTCGGCCTGGGCAATATCTGGCGTTTCCCCTACATTGCCGGTCAAAATGGTGGTTCGGCCTTTGTGCTGATCTACCTGGCCTGTGCCTTCGGCATTGGCGTGCCCATCCTGATGGCAGAATTGTTTGTTGGTCGCCGTGGCAAGATGAGCCCACCGCTGGCAATGCGCAACGTGGCGGAATCCGAGGGGCGGAACAAGGCCTGGCAATTGGTGGGGCATATGGGGCTGTTGGCCGCCTTTACTATTGAAATTGTCTACGCCGGTATTGTTGGCTGGGTGCTGTGGTATCTGTACAAGGCCATTACTACCGGTTTTGTGGGCGTCGATACGACTATGGCGGCGGATCAGTTCACTGCCATATTGGCCGACCCCATTGGAATGGTCGGCTGGACCCTGGCGGGTCTGGGGATTACCGGCTATATCATCTACAAGGGCGTGCAAAACGGCATAGAAAAAGCGGTGGTGGTGCTAATGCCATTGTTATTCCTGTTGCTGGCCGGGCTTGCCATCTACAACATATTTGCCGGTGGTATGAAGGAAGCCCTTGTCTGGTTGTTTGAGCCCGACTTTAGCAAGATAACGCCGGGAGTTTTCCTGGTGGCAATCGGCCAGGCCTTTTTCTCCATTGGTGTGGCCATGGGAGGCATGATGACCTTTGGCGCCTACCTGCCAAAAGGCGTTTCGATACCGCAGTCGGTGATAATTATTGTCTTCGCCGATACCCTGGTGGCCCTGCTGGCGGGGCTGGTGATTTTTCCGGCGGTGTTCAGCAATGGGCTGGACCCGGCGGCTGGTCCTGGCCTGATTTTCCAGACCTTGCCGGTGGCCTTTGCACAGATGCCCGGTGGCCATTTATTCGGCGTATTGTTTTTCCTGTTGCTGGCGGTAGCGGGTATTACCTCCATGGTGGGTTTGATCGAATGTGTTACCGCCTGGATGGAAGATCATCACGGCTTTCCGCGCCACAAGAGCGCGATGGCCGTGGTTGGCTCCGTGGCAGTGCTAAGCGTGTTTAGCATCCTTTCATACAACGTGCTGTCTGAGCTGCAGATGTTCGGTAAAGACCTCAACGGTGTGCTGGACTATTTCTCTAACCAGATATTATTGCCCTTGGGTGGTCTGCTGATAGCGGTATTTGTCGGCTACCGGGTCAGCCGCGAAGTGGTGCACGAGGAGCTGGGCTTCAAGAATGAAGCGCTGTTCAGCATCTGGCATTTTTTGCTGCGTTACGCGGTGCCACCGGCGATATTTATTATCTTTATCCTGGGTGTCACCGATTAACATAAGTCGGAGGCTTACCTATGTTGACAGCTGTCAGTGATTTTTTGTGGAGCTACATACTCATTGTGATGCTGGTGGGTCTGGGTGTCTGGTTCACGGTGGCTTCCCGATTTGTACAGTTTCGCCTATTTGGCGAGATGTTCCGTTCCCTGGGGCGGGGTATTCACCACCAGGGCAACCACATCAGCTCGTTTCAGGCACTGGTGGTGAGTGTTGCCGGTCGCGTGGGCGGCGGTAATATCGCCGGCGTAGCGGTTGCCATTACCCTGGGGGGTCCCGGCGCTGTATTCTGGATGTGGGTCATTGGCTTGATGGGCATGGCCACCAGCTTCTTCGAGTGTTCCCTGGCGCAGCTCTATAAACGCGCTGAGCCGGATGGCACCTATCGCGGTGGTCCAGCCTACTATATGAGTTACGGTTTGGGTAAGCCCTGGATGGCAGCCCTGTTTTCCGTACTGTTGTTAATCACCTTCGGCTTTGGTTTCAACTCGGTGCAATCCTATATCGTCGCCACGTCCGTGGAAGCCTCCTTTGGCATACCCACCTGGGCGACCGGGTTGTTTCTGGCCACGGGTATTGGCTTTATTATTTTTGGTGGGATCAAGCGTATCGCCAAGGTCGCTGAAATTGTTGTGCCTATTATGGCTGGCGGCTATTTTCTTATGGCACTGGTGGTGCTGGCATTAAATATTACCGAAGTGCCCGCCGTGCTAATGCATATCGTCAAATCGGCCATGGGTTTTGATGAAGCCGTAGCTGGCGGGTTCGCCGCCGTGGTCATGCAGGGTGTTAAACGCGGCCTGTTTTCCAACGAGGCGGGCCTGGGCAGTGGGCCAAACGTGGCGGCGGTTGCCTATGTGCAGCATCCTACTGACCAGGGCCTGGTGCAGGCCCTGAGTGTATTTATTGACACCCTGATCATGTGCACTTGCACAGCGGTGATCATCTTGTTATCAGACGTTTACCAGCCCGGTGCGGCGGCTGTGAACGGCGTCGCACTGACCCAAAACGCCCTGGCCGAACATGTGGGGAGTTGGGGGCAGGGCTTTGTGAGTATCGCGCTGTTGTTGTTTTCTTTTAGTTCGATCATGTACAACTACTACCTCGGTGAAAACAGTCTCAATTATTTTAGCGAGGAAAACCAGACCCTGTTCACGGTGTTCCGGGTACTGGTGATTATTCTGGTGATGTGGGGAGCCATGCAAGACCTGGGCACCGTGTTCGTTTTTGCCGACCTGACCATGGCGCTACTGGGCGTGGTTAACCTTGCCGCCCTGGCAATGCTGTCCAAGGTAGGGTTTCGCTTACTGAAGGACTACGAGCAACAACGCAGCGAAGGGGTCACGCCAAAGCTGGACCCCGCCGCCTGGTCAGACCTGGATATCGATAAAGACGCCTGGTAAAAAACTTGGCGGATTGAAATCCGTATATGGTCTCCTCCCCTTTTGCAAGGCATAGGATCTAGATAACAGGGATAGGTTGCGGCCGTATATCCGGCCTGTTTACGAAGCAGTTGCTTCTGGCCTTGATGAGCCTGCGCACATAACGTC
>SMVB01213406.1_pt1 | contig 28089 bp, 30 predicted proteins | sample 2456461 | NCBI WGS metagenome assembly SMVB01 (sample SAMN11095934, study PRJNA526329) | marine sediment metagenome | biome: Marine sediment; feature: Surficial sediment; material: Deep marine sediment; isolation source: Hadal surficial sediment | place: Pacific Ocean | collected 2014-05 | depth... | reverse complement strand
GGGTTGTCCTCAAAAGAGAGAATGCGACAAGGCTGTCCGGTCGTGTCCAACAGGCGTTCCTCGAGAATCGGCGGCGACCCGGGGGGCGACGCAAGATTCCAGTAAGACTGCAACTCTTATCGTCGAACCAGAATTCGACTCAACATTTCAAAGCCGGGAATCGAATCTCTATCTGCCCACTCGGAATCCGAAAGCCAACGCGGGGCGAGGGGCTTCAGGGCGGCGGCGGCCTTGTCAGGCCCTCTAGAACGTGTTCTACTAATGACGTATTCCGAGTAACCCCCCTGGGTCTCTCCGAGTTCAATCTCTCTGCGCGTTCCGCAATTCACCCTACCCGGGCAACCGGGGGTTCTGCGGGCGCCGCTCGATCGGGAGGCGAGAATGAGCCAAAGCACCGCCACAGGCGAAGAACTACTCCGGGCAGACCACGTCATGGAGTACGACTACAAGCGTTCGCTCGGCCCCGTGCTGAGTCACTTTTTCACGGGCCTGCGAGATCGCAAGACCTATGGCATCAAGACGGCCAAGGGCAGAGTGATCGTCCCTCCAACCGAGTACGACCCCGAAACGGGGGATGCCACGAGTGACTTTGTCGAGGTCGGCCCGGGAGGTGTGGTCAAGACCTGGAGCTGGATCGACAACCCCAAACCAAAGAATCACCTGCAGGAAGCCTTTGCATGGGCACTCGTCCAACTCGACGGTGCCGACACGGCGCTCTTGCACGCGGTGGCTGCCGACAGCGAAGGCGAGATGTCCACTGGAATGCGCGTCACGATCAAGTGGGCCGACGAAACCGTGGGTCGTATCCAGGACATCGCCTGTTTCGTGCCGGAGGAGAAAGCGTGAGCGAGCAATCAACCGAGCCCGTCCTGCTCATCGTGACCCCCGTGCGCAGTGAGTACAACTACACCCCAGGCGCGGCCACCCAGAGATTTCTCCGCGGCATCGAGAAAGGCAAACTCATGGGCCAGGCCTGCGACGGCTGCGGCAAAGTTTATCTTCCACCCCGCGGCGCCTGCGGGCGCTGCGGCAAGCCGACCAGCACCGAAGTCGAGTGCAAGGACACGGGGACGGTGGTGAGTTTTTCGATCGTGCGCGTCCCCTCCCAGAACATCCAGGTCGACCTGCCCTACGTAGCCGCCAACATCGTGCTCGACGGCGCAGACATCAGCTTTTCGGCGCTGATTCAGGAGTGCCCCTACGAAGAGGTGCGCATCGGCATGCGGGTTCAGGCGGTCTGGAGGCCCAAAGCCGAATGGGGCACGACCATGAGCAACATCAATTACTTCCGCCCGCTGGACGAACCCGATGTCGCGTTCGAAAAGATCAAGGAGATTTCGTAATGCGGAAGGTCGCCGTCGTGGGCTACGCGCAGACGCCCTTTGTGCGCAGCCAAGTGCAGCAGAACGAAGTCGAAATGCTGCTCCCGATCATCGAAGAACTCTTCAAGACGTCGGGCTTCGAGAAAGAAGACATCGGCTTCACCTGTTCGGGAAGTAGCGACTACCTCGCGGGCCAGGCTTTTTCGTTTGTGATGGCCGTCGACGCCCTCGGCGCCTGGCCACCGATCAACGAGTCTCACGTCGAAATGGACGGTGCCTGGGCGATGTACGAAGCCTGGGTCAAGATTCAAACCGGCGAAGTGGATACAGCCCTGGTGTACTGCTTCAGCCGCTCTTCCATGGGCGACCCCGCCGAAACCATGATCCTGCAACTCGACCCCTACACCCTGGCACCCCTGGGCCCCGATGCTCCGGCCCTCGCGGCGTTGCAGGCGCGCGCGCTACTGGAGAAGGGACCGCATACCGAACGGGATCTGGCAGAAATCGCGGCGCGTTCCCGACGCGACGCCAAGAACAATCCCCAGGCACAACTCACCGGCGACTTCGATGTCGACGCGCTGCTGGCGGAACCCTACCTCGCGTCTCCCCTGCGCAAGCACGACTGTCCACCGATCTCCGATGGCGCCTGCGCGATGATCATTGCGGCCGAAGAGACTGCGGCAAAAGCCAGCAAACCTCCGGTCTGGATCACCGGCCTCGAACATCGCTTCGACAGCCATCAACCGGGCGGACGGGATCTCACGGTCTCCCCTTCTACCCAGCAGGCTGGGGAAGCGGCGGGCGTGAACAAGGGCAAGATTGATTTCGCAGAACTCCACGCACCCTTCACGCACCAGGAAATCATTCTGAGACAAGCGCTCGGTTTGCCGGACGACCTCACGGTCAACGCGTCCGGCGGCGCGCTGGCCGCCAACGCGATCATGTGCGCGGGTCTCGCGCGCATCGGTGAAGCCTACCGTCAGATCCTGGACGGCCGGGGGCAGCGCGCAGTCGCCCACGCGACCTCGGGCCCATGCCTACAACAAAACCTCGTCTGTGTACTGGAGGGACAGTCCTGATGGCCCCCAACAATCACGCCGCCGTAGTTGGCGTTGGCCAAACCAATTTTGAAGCCAAACGCCTCGACGTCTCCCAGGCGGGGCTGATTCGAGAAGCGGCGCTGCACGCCCTTGAAGACGCCGACATGGCGTGGAAGGACATCGACGCCGTCGTGATCGGCAAAGCCCCCGACATGTTCGAGGGCGTGATGATGCCGGAACTCTTTCTCGCTGAAGCGCTCGGCTGCGTGGGCAAGCCGATGCTCCGAGTGCACACGGCCGGGAGCGTCGGGGGCTCGACGGCGATCGTGGCCGCGAGCCTGGTCCAAGCCGGCATCCACGAACGCGTGCTCACGGTTGCGTACGAAAAGCAGAGCGAATCGAACGCGATGTGGGCGCTCTCGATCCCGGTTCCCTTCACCGCAGCGGTGGTCGCCGGAGCGGGAGGCTTCTTCGCACCGCTGATCCGCGGCTACATCGAACGTTCTGGCGCACCCGAAGACACGGGCATTCGCGTCGCCTTGAAAGACCGGTTGAACGCCTTGAAGAACCCCCTGGCACACCTTCGGATGCCGGATATCACCTTCGAGATGATCGAGAGTTCGATGATGCTCTGGGACCCGATCCGCTATCTCGAAACCTGTCCCTCTTCGGACGGCGCCTGTGCCATGGTGATCGGAAGTGAAAAGGTCGCCAAGGCATCCGCCAAGCAGCCGGCCTGGATCCACGCGACCAACATGAAGTCGGAGCCGACCATGTTTGCCGGGCGCGATCAAGTCATGCCTCAGGCGGGGCTCGACTGTTCGAGAGAGTTGTACAAGAAGGCCGGCATTCAGAACCCGCGCGCCGAGATCGACTGCGCGGAGATCTACGTGCCCTTCTCCTGGTTCGAGCCGATGTGGATGGAAAATCTCCACTTTGCTCCGATCAACGAAGGGTGGAAGATGACCTACGAGGGGGCTACCGCCCTCGATGGCGACATGCCGGTGAACATGTCCGGCGGGGTACTGTCGACCAACGCCATCGGTGCGTCGGGCATGGTGCGCTTTGCCGAGGTGGCGATGCAAATTCGCGGTCAGGCGGGCGAGCACCAGATCGACGGGGCCCGGAAGGTTATGGGTCACGCGTACGGGGGTGGCAGCCAGTACTTCTCGATGTGGATCCTCGGCGACCAGCCGCTGTAAGGGGCGAGTGCAAGCCCTTCTACGATCGACGTCGACCGAAAACACGAACCACACCAAGAGCACGAAGAGCATGAAGCATACGGAGACAAGCATGGCCGAAGGTGGATTCTGGAATTTTGCGCAAACCAACCCCGAGGCGTTCGCCCTCGTCGATCCGCAGGGACGCGAGTGGACCCGGGGAGAGCTGCTCGCCGAGGCGAACAAGATCGCGCACGGCCTGCGCGCACAGGGACTCGAACGCGGTGACTGCGTCGCGGTGGTACTCGAGAACTGCGCCGAAATGTTTCAGGTGTACCTGGCCGTGACCCAGATCGGGATGTACATGACCCCGATCAACAATCACCTCACGGGCCCCGAGATCGCCTTTATCGTGCAAGATTCCGAGGCCAAGGTGTTCATCGGCTCCGCGCAGTTCGGTGACGCTTGTCGCGCCGCCCGAGAAGAAATCGGCTTTCCCAGTGACAAGGCCTTTTCGCTCGGTGAACTCGATGGATTTCTTTCGTTCGCCGCCCTGACCGACGGCCAATCCGCAGAACTGCCCGACAACCGGTCTGCGGGTCAGGTCATGAACTACACGTCCGGCACCACGGGCAAACCCAAGGGAGTGCGGCGAGCTCTTGCCGACATCTCACCCGATATCGTCGCGACCCTGATGTCTTCGTTTCTCGGCATGTTCGGCATCAAACCCGAAGACGACAATGTTCACATCTGCGGCTCTCCGCTGTACCACACCGCGGTGCTGGTGTTTAGCTCGAACGCGTTACACATCGGCCATGCCGTGGTCCTACAGGACAAGTGGATCCCCGAAGAAATGCTGATGTTGATCGAGAAGTACAAAGTCACCCACAGCCACATGGTGCCGACGCAGTTTCACCGGTTGCTCAAGCTGGACGAGAGCGTCCGCTCGAAGTACGACATGTCTTCGCTGCGCGCCATGATCCACGCTGCGGCTCCGTGCCCGGTTCAAACCAAGTGGAAGATGTTGGACTGGTGGGGGGACACCATTTACGAGTACTACGCCGCGACTGAAGGCGGAGGCACACTCGTCACGCCGCAGGAGTGGAGGAAGTATCCCGGCACTGTCGGCCGAGCCTGGACGGGATCGGACATCAAGATCTATGACGACGACGGCAACGAGCTCGCTGCAAACACCGTGGGCACGGTCTACATGCAGCTGGGCGCCGCCGACTTCAAGTACAAGGATGCCGAGAAAAAGACCCGGGACAACCGCATCGGCAACTACTTCACGGTGGGAGACATCGGAGAACTCAACGACGAGGGTTATCTCTTCCTGCGCGACCGCAAGCTCGACATGATCATCTCGGGAGGCGCCAACATCTACCCGGCCGAGATTGAAGCCGAGTTGATCCAACATCCCAAGGTCGCGGACGTCGCCGTGTTCGGCATCCCCAACGACGATTGGGGAGAAGAGATCAAGGCCGTCATCGAGGTGAGCGACGGAGTGACCGGAGGAGACGATCTCACGGCCGAGATTCTAAGCTGGTGCGAGGGTCGCCTGGCCAAAATGAAGACGCCACGCAGCATCGACTATTCGGACCAGCTCCCGCGAGACCCCAACGGGAAACTCTACAAGCGAAAGCTGCGAGACCCCTACTGGGAAGGGCGTTCTCAGATCTAGCCCTCGTAGGTAATCGCCTGCCGAGGACAGAGACGCGCGGCCTCCTGCGCCTTTTCTTTCAGCTCGTCAGGCACGACGTCCAGCTTGATCGTCAGCGTGTCATCTTCTTCCACGCGAAATATTTCCGGTGCCGCCTTCATGCACAGAGCATTGGCCTCGCACAGGTCGTAGTCGACAACTACCTTCATCCGGATCTCCTTTGTTCGTTTCCCGGTCGCAAAGTTAGCGAACACCAGAGTCGGTCGCCGCTGGCTTGGCGAGTAATTTGCTAGTCGAGATGGCCCAGGATCATTGCGCTCGTGGGGATTCCCACGCCGGCGGTCACGAGCACGTGTTCGTTCTTTTCCGGCTGATTGCTCGAGGTCCCGCGGATCAGCCGCACGCCTTCGTTGACACCATTCATACCGTGTATGTACGCCTCACTCAGCTGGCCGCCGTGGGTATTGGTCGGCAACCGGCCCCCCACCTCGAGAGCCCCGTCCTTGATGAAGTCCTTGGCCTCTCCCAGCTTGCAGAAACCGAAGCTCTCGAGCTGCCACAGGACGATCGACGAAAACGCGTCGTAGATCACCGCCGCGTCGATGTCGTCCGGGGTGAGCCCGCTGATTTCCCAGTTCTGCTTCGCAACCAGATCCATCTCCGGCAAACTCGATATCGTGGGGCGGTAGAAGCTGGTCATGACCTCCTGGTCCGCTCCCGCGGCCTGAGCCACGCTGCAGATCAAGGCGGCCCCGCCGCAATCGAGATCCCGCGCCCGCTCGGGCGTCGTAATCACACATGCCGTGCCGCCGTCGGTCTCCTGACAACAATCGTACAGCCGCAATGGGTCCACGATCTGGCGAGCGTTCTGATGCTCTTCGAGGGTGAGCGGCCGCTGGTAGAAAAAGGCAGCCGGATTGTTCACGGCGTGGTTTCGCTGGGCCACGCATATCCGTCCCAGGTCCAGGCTCGTGCAGCCGGTCTCGTACATATACCGCTGGGTGAACATCGCAACCCAGCTCGCCGGAGTCATCAACCCCGACGGCATGTACCAACTCCAGTGGATGAGATCGGAAGTCGTGGCACCCCCAGAAACTCCCTCGCTATAGCGCGCGCCCGAGCGACCGTTCAGGGAGCGGTAGACCACGACCGCCTTCGCCGTTCCGGTAGCGATCGCCATCACCGCCTGGTGCACCACACCGACCGCTGCGCCACCTCCATGTGGGGTGCGGCTAAAAAAGGTCAAGTCCTTGATCCCGACGGCCCGAGCGATTTCGATCTCATCGCTGGTGTCCATGGTGAAGGTCGTCATGCCGTCGATGTCGGCGGGAGTCAGGCCAGCATCTTTGATCGCCGCGGCTGTGGCTTCGCAGGCGAGTTGCAACTCTGATCGGCCCGAGTTCTTCGAGAACTCGGTCTGGCCGATCCCCACGATCGCGGCTTCATTTTTTAGCGTGGTGGGCATTCCCTCGCAGCTCCTCTATCGGTTCGAAGTATCGGCGGTTTGAAGTTTCGGCAGTTCGAAGAATCAGCAATGGATCGATCCGCAGGATCGATCCCGTTAGAGCAAGGCGAGCCTGATCGATCCTGTGACGTGATTGCCCCAGGTGTTCTTTCCCGTGACTTCCACCACGACGATATTTTCCGCGTCGTCCTTTTCGGTGACCGATCCCGTCATCACCATGGTCTCGCCCGGGGTGTTCGGGGTTCCGAGCTTGATGGAAAGGTTCTTCACTCGGGCATCGACTCCCGCCCAATCAGTCACGAAACGCTCCACCAGACCATTGGTCGTGAGGATGTTCATGAAGACGTCTTGCATGCCCGACGCCTGGGCCGCCGCGCGGTCGTGATGGACCGGGGTGAAGTCTTGCGATGCCACGGCTCCGCCCACGATCAAGCTCGAGGTAATGGGAATCCGCTGCTCGGGCAGCGCGTCTCCGACTTTTACGTCGCGATACCGAATTCGATTCGTCATACCGACTCCTGCAGTTTCGAGTCTCTCGATGGCCGCTTACGCGACGGGTTTAAAGACCACCATTTTGAAACCGGGGTCCATCTCGCGAATTTCTGCCTGGACTCGCATCCCGATCTCGACGTCTTCACTTTTACAGTCGACCACGTTGGAGACAAAACGCACTCCCTCTTCGAGGTCGACGATGGCAACCGCCAGGGGATAGTCGTAGCCCGGAACCTCTGGATAGTGGATCACCACATAGCTGTAGACCGTGCCTTCACCGGTCGATGGAACGGAATCGAATTTCACCGACTGGCATTCGCTGCACATGGGCCTCGGGGGATGACGAAGCACACCGCAGTCCTCGCAGCGTTGGATCAGGAAGTGACCCGCATTGACGCCATCCCACCACCACTGGTTGTCGTGTCCCAATGCAGGGCGCAGTCGGGTCGGTTTGGCGGGGGCTCCCGCGTCATCGCTCGGCGCCGCGGCCGCTTGCTCGCCGGGTTCGAACTTGAGAACTCGAAACGTCAGCCAACCGACCTCTTCGTCGTTCTGGTCGGTAAACGTGGTCCGGGTGTCGATGAAGTATCCGATCCCCAGGCCGGTGGCCTTCTGCTCGGAAATCGATTCGATGCGGGTCACGGCGCGCACGCGATCGCCGAGCTTCAGGTAACGGATGTATTCTTGTTCCGTGTTCGTCGCGACGACACCGGTGAAGCCTTTGCCGTCGAACAGACGGTGGAGTTCTTTTTGTTTGTCGGCCGGATCTGGCTCACCGGTGGCCATCTCCATGCCGGGCAAGATCCACGCCTGCATCATGCTGGGCGGTGCCACGATTTCGCCGTGGACTGAGTCTTTGGCCGCGTCGGGGTCGACGTAGATCGGAAGTCGGTTGTCGAGGGCTTCGCACCAGTGACGAATCATCGACTGGTTGATCTCGTCTCGCCCCAGCTCGTCGACGCCAATTTCGATTCCCACATAGGGTTCGAGCAGCTTCTCGAAGGCTTCTCTTTCCTTGCCTTGCAGACTCATTCCCAACCTTTCCACTCGAGGCAGATGGAGACAGATCGCGGCAACCGTCAGCTGAGACCGAACTCTTGCGTCAGGCGCGCTCATCCATTGTGGCACGCAACAACATAGCAGCGACGGTTTCCATTCTCTCGATCACATCGTCCCTGCCGTGAAGTCCACCCGACCAGCCCACCATCAGGGCAAACCAGAAGACGTTCAGGTTGTAGGCCAGGGTCTGCTCGAGTTCACCGCTCCGACCGTTCGGTGCATTGGGGAATCCGGGGCCCCGCAGCGTCGTCACGATCATCTGCTCGATGCGACCGTGAAAGCTCGCGACCCGTTTGGCGAGATCGCGATCCCCGGATGCCGCTGCCTTGACCAGGGCACGGGCCAAATTGGGGCGCCTTAGCATCCCGCTGGTCGCCATCTTGAAGAACCCCATCACCCGGGTCAGAGGATCCTCACCCACGAGCGGCCGCGGCTCGACCCGGCGGGCCAAGCCGCGAGTCTCGTACTCGAGCGCGGCGACCAACAAGTCTTCTTTGCTTCGGAATCTTCGATACAGGGTACCCATGGCGACCCCGGCATGGGCCGCGACATCGCGCAAGCGGACTGCTTCGAACCCGCCCTCTTCGGCCAGGGCCAGGGCGGTCTCGACGATCTTCTGGGTTCGCTCCTCTGCGGACTCCGAGTCGCGAAGCCGGGCGAGCGAATCTTTCGTTGCCATTTCCGCACCCTCGCAACATCGCCCGATAATGGGCACTGCACCGGTCCTGCCCATGACTTGCGGCGGGGTGTACGCTAGAGGAGCCTGCGGGCAGAGTGAAACACGTTTCAACTTCTCGATCCAGTCCGCGGGCGCTCGGCAACCGAACTCGAAACTGTCTCCCGTAACCCCTATTCGCTATCCACTTTGCCGCGGATAGATGAGTCAAGTTCTGCACACCGATTGCAGATTGCAGAGGGCCGTTTGACAGCGTTGCGCGCCCGGCGAGCGTGCATCGGCCCCACGCTGATCGCGAACCGGGTTGCGACCCGGAGAGTTTGCATGCGGCGCAGGACTCGCTTCACAAAATCGTCTACGCTTGTCGACTTCTATTCTGGTACATTTTGCTATTGGCGTCCCCGGACGTCTGAGACAAAACATGACCGTACATGCACTAACCCTTCGCCAGTACTGCTCCGGCATCCTGGGAAGCGGCGATCTGGAAAGCAAGCTATTTCCGCCGCACCAACGGGATGGTCGACTCCTGGATGACTGCAATCCGGGGCCCGCGCTCTATATTGCGCACCCAGTCCGCAATCCGGAAATCGCGATGGCGTCGGGCCTGCCCAACCTACCCAGAGTCGGCGCGCTGAAGCAGCCAGAGGCTCGAACAAAATGTCTGGCTCGCTTCGCCCACCACGAATTGATGGCGGTCGAGTTGTTCGCCTGGGCGTTGCTCCGCTGGCCGGATCTTCCCAGTGAGCTGCGACGAGAATTCGCGCTGGTGCTTGCGGATGAACAGAGACACTGTCGCCTCTACATCGATCGACTCACCGATCTGGGAGGCACTTTTTTTGCGCCTCCCTACTCGAATTACTTCTGGAAGCTGGTTCCCGCAATTGCCAAGTCCTCTCAGGGTCCGAGCGCCTTTCTGGCCGCCATGGGACTCACCCTCGAGCAAGCCAATCTCGACTTCACACTGCTGTACAGCGAGGCATTCGCCGCTGCTGGAGACCAGCAGAGTGCCGACGTGCTGCTGCAAGTCCACGAGGACGAGATCCGGCACGTGGCGATGGCGGCCCGCTGGCTGAAGGTTCTCGGGCCACCGGGGAGTGATTTGATCGAAGCCTATAGCGAGGCCGTTCCCTTTCCGTTCTCGGCAGCCCGGGCCAAGGCTCGTCAGTTCGACGTCACGTCCCGGCGCCGGGCGGGGTTGGGCGAAGCGTTCATCAACTTCGTACGCGCCGCGCAGTCGAACCAAAACCAACCCAAGCAGCCAGCCACGAAAGCAAGCACCCAGCCGGGGCCGCAGCGGGGCCCACTGCTGTACCCCAATCTGGGCGCTGAAGAACTCCCGGGCAAAGGCGGCGTGGTGATGACCCACGCCACCTTGCCAACCCTGCGCCTGTGGCGTCTGCTTTTTGGCAGCCGAGCACACTTCCTGCCGGCGCTCACCAGCCACGATTCAAGCGACGACCTGGCCACACTGAACACGTCACCCTGGCCCGAGGGCCTGGGAGAGCCAGCGACGGCCCCGGCCTTTTCCTGGCTCGAAGATTCGAGCGGCATCGTCCCCTGGATCAGCACCGCCATGCTTCAGGTTCACCCCTCCCTCGACAGCCAGAAGATCTCGTCGGCTCCGGCAGGTGCGGTGGCTCGAGTGCACGACAAGGCCTTTGCGATCAAACTGGCCAGGCGCGAAAACCTGCTCCCAGCGTTCATGCGCGATCTATTCCTGGTGCTCGAACCCGAACTGTTGCTCGATCCGGACGCTGCGATCCGCTGCATGGAATCTGCGGTCGCCAGCTGGCCCGAGAACTTGGGCCGCAATTTCACCCTGAAGCCGAGACTCGGAACCAGCGGCCGGGGGCGGGTGCCCGGCGTGGATGGACGCATCGATTCTCCTGCGGTGCGCGGCGCGCTCAAGCGCCTGGCCAAACGTGGCGGTGCAATTCTCGAGCCGTGGTTCAAGCGCAAGCTCGACCTGTCGGCCCAGATGCACGTCGCCTCGAATGGCGACGTCACTTTGCTCGGAACCCTGGAACAGATCACGGCACCGTCCGGGGTCTATCTGGGGCATCGAGCCGAAATCGATTCCCGCGGCCGGGTATTTTCCGGCAGCGTCTACGAAGAGGTCTTGCGTGAGACCGGGGCCATTGTCGCCAAGCACGCATTTGATGAGGGCTTCTTTGGACCGTGCGGCATCGATGCCTTCACCATCGATCTCTGTGCCGCAGTAAGGGCCGAAGCCGAGACGGAAAGCGAAACCCCGACAGAGATCCTGCGACCCCTGGTGGAGTTCAACGCCCGCTTTACCATGGGGACCATCGCGATCGGCATCGTGCGTCGAGCGATCGATCAGATCAGAGAGCCCCTCGCGCTCACCCCCGGCATGCGCTGCGCGTTCTACTTCGGTCTAGATGCACCCAAAGCCGGCTGGGAAGCCAGCTTCGAGTCGGTCGCTGGGAAGAAGTGGCTGATCCCACTTTGGCATCCGGAAGATGAAATGAAACCGGCGATTTTGTTCGCCGAGTCTCGCAGCGCCCTCGACGCTGTGGTCGCCGCAGCGCGACAGCCAAAGCCAAAACGCAAGGGACCCCGCAAACCCGCCGCCTCTTGACTGACGGTCCGGCGACCCGCCGTCTACCGCGCCGACTCCTAGCCGAGGCGATCGAATTGCGGTGGCCGCTTTTCGAGGAAGGACTTGACCCCCTCTTTGAAGTCGGGTGCCTTGAAGCTTTCGAACATCAGGCGAACCGAATCACTCTGCGCGTGTTCGAGGCTCTCCATCATGTGCTGGTAGACCTCTCGCTTCATGACCGCGATCGAACGCGGTGAGCAGTTGGCCGCCATTTCCCGTGCATAGTCTCGTACGAAGGGCATCAATTCTGCATCGGGCAGCACGCGATTGACGAGCCCCATTCGCTCTGCCTCTGCAGCATCGATCTTGCGCGACGAAAAGAGCAGATCCAGGGCGTGTGCGGGTCCGATCAGGCGGGTGAGAATCCAGCTGATGCCCCATTCGGCGATCAAGCCTCGCTTGCTGAAGGCGGTTGTAAAACTCGCGCTCTCCCCGGCGAACCGAATGTCGCAGTACGCTGCAATGGGAACAGCCATGCCCGCGCAGGGACCGTTGATGGCGGCGATCACCGGCTTGGGGATGGACATTGGATACGAGTAGGTCCCGCGAAACGAACCACCCATGGTCGGGTCCCCAGGGTCGGCATCCAACGAAGAGGTGTCTGCACTCTCCATCTCACCGCCCTGGCTGATGTCCGAGAGACCCTTCAAGTCGGCTCCGGCACAAAATCCGCGTCCGGCGCCGGTCAAGACGATGACCACGACGTCGGGGTCGGCTTCGGCCCGGGCAAAAGCGTGCTTGACCTCGGATCCCATCTGATTCGTCCAGGCGTTGAGCACCTTGGGACGATCCAGGGTGATGATTGCAATGGGGTCTTCCACTTTGTATTGAATTTGCTGGTACTCCACGCTCGCGCTCCTTCGGGGTTTCATCGACCTTGGGTTCGGGACTAGCGCTAGGCTACCGCTTTGAGGGTTTTCGAGCACCGGGTTCCCTTGCGAGGATCGCATTCGTTGAAGACCGCCAAGACAATCAGCCGCGCGGGTCGGACCTGCGCGTTGTGTTCCGTCTGGCTGCTCGCACTCGGCTGCGCAAGCTGGCCGGGCGCCCAGCCCCTGCCCCCCGGCCCGCCGGGACACGCCCGGGGAGTGGTGTTCGAAGACAGCAACGGAAACGCGCTTCGCGACGGGCGCGAACCCGGGATTGCCGGGGTCCGGGTCTCCAACGGGCGGCAGGTCGTCGTGACCGACCGGCATGGACGCTTCTCCCTGCCGGTGGATCAGGACACCGCCATCTTCGTGATCAAACCCACGGGCATGCGCACGACCGTGGACGACCGCATGCTCCCCCGCTTTTACTACCTCCACAAACCATCGGGTTCGCCGGACCACCTCGCCTACCCCGCCGTGCCCGCCACCGGACCGCTGCCCGAGTCGATCGACTTTCCCCTCTACCGACAAGCCGAGTCATCTCCCTTTGACGTGCTGGTGGTGGGAGACCCGCAACCGCAATCCATGCGCGACGTCGACCACTACCAGCGCGACATCCTGGCCGAACTGCCGCGCTACGACGCGGCGTTCGGCTTGATCCTGGGCGACCTGGTCGATCGCGATCTCTCGCTCTACGACCCCCTGACCCGGGCCACGAGCCTGATCGGAATTCCCTGGTATCACGTTCTCGGCAATCACGACATGAACCTCGACGCCCGAGACGACCAGACCTCGGACGAAACTTTTGAGCGGGTATTCGGACCGAGCACCTACGCCTTCGAATACGCCGACGTTCATTTCATCGTGCTCGACGACGTCGTCTTCCGTCCCGCTGCAAAAGATCCCGACCGGGCTGCCGGCTATCGCGGAGGACTCACCGCAAAGCAACTCGAATTCGTCGCCAACTACACCGAGAGCATTCCAATAGACGAACGCATCGTACTGCTGATGCACATCCCGTTGATCGGCCGGGACGCTCATCAGGTGCCCGAGCGCGCTGCCCTGCTCGAGATCCTGGCGCGCCATCCCCATACCCTGTCGATTTCTGCGCACCTGCATATGCAGGGACACTTCTTCCTCGGAAAAGAGGAGGGAAATCCGGGCGCGGTTCACCACCACTGGAACAGTCCCACCGCGTCGGGCAGTTGGTGGCGGGGTCGGCGCGACGAGCGCGGCATCCCCCATGCGACCATGCGAGACGGTTCTCCAAACGGCTATTCGATCCTGACCTTCAACGGCTTGGACTACGCAATCCGCTTCAAACCGGCCGGACGTCCAGACGCATACCAAATGGAGATTTCCGCCCCGGACGAAGTCACGACCCGACACAGCGCGACCATCTGGGCCAATGTATTCGCGGGCAGCGAGCGCTCGACGATCTCGATGAGAATCGTAGGTGCAAGCCGGGAAACGTCGCGACCCTGGGTGTCGATGGAACGGGTCCGCGAAAAGGACCCTCGCTATCTGCTGGTGCGAGCGGGTGAAGACGGACTTCTCGGCAGCAATGAATTCGCCCTGCCCGAAGCGATCCCCTCGACCCACCTGTGGCAGGCCGCCCTGCCACAGGACCTTCCACCGGGCAGCTACTGGATCGAGGTGGAGAGCATCGACATGTTCGAAGTGCGCGATACCGGGCGCAGAATCATCCGCATCTTGCCGGACGAACGGCTGTGACGATTCCGCGGGCTATTCCACTTCCACCGACAGATTTGGCGCGGTCGCGGTATCGGGCCTGAGTTGGAGTCTTACCTGGGCGGGCTCGAGATACGCTTTGCCCGCGACCTCTGCCGTCCGCAAGACGATCAACTGAGAGACGTAGCCCTCGCGTTGAAAAAAAAGCGTGTGATCGCTTTCCGCCGTCAGTTCGATTTCCGGCGGGACCTGTGCCAGGCGTTTGCCATCGACGAAGATCACCAGGGGTTCCGGGCCGACGTCGAGTCCGACCATCTGGGTCGCCGTGCATCCCGCCAGGCAAACCAGCCCCAGCAGCCACCACAAGGCTGTGCAGCGGGCTGAGTAACGCTCTCTCCGAGTTGCGTGGATCATGGGCCCTCCAGTGTCTCTCGGCGGTCTGGCTGCGCTCCCAGCCGGGGTCCCGGGAGCCTGCGCGGTCGAGATTGTATTTCAGATCGCGCCGGAACGCGCGCGGTGTCTCGGCCGTGGCCGTGTGCCGACGAGGCGATAGACTCCGCGCCACCTCGCCATGAAAGGCCACGCAATGAAGCCCGAACGACGCCCTGCGCGACCCGAATTTTCTTCCGGACCCTGCGCGAAGCCGCCCGGTTGGACCCCCAACCATTTGAAAGCAGCCCTGCTCGGCCGCTCCCACCGGGCCAAGCCGAGCAAGGAACGCCTGCAGGCCGTCATCGAACGCTCGAAAGCGCTGCTCGAGATTCCCGACGATTACCGGGTCGGCATCGTCCCAGCATCGGACACGGGCGCGCTTGAAATGGCCCTGTGGTCGATGCTCGGAGAACGCCCGGTGGACATGCTCGCGTGGGAAAGCTTCGGCGAGGGCTGGATCACCGACGTACAAGAACAGCTGAAGCTCGACGACACTCGGGTGTTCGCGGCCGACTACGGACAGCTACCCGATCTCTCGGCCGTCGACTTCGATCACGACGTCGTCTTCACCTGGAACGGGACCACGTCCGGAGTGCGGGTTCCCGACGGCGATTGGATTCCCGAAACGCGGGCGGGACTGGTCTTCTGCGACGCGACGTCGGCCGTCTTCGCCATGGAGCTGCCCTGGCCCAAACTCGACGTGGTGACCTGGTCCTGGCAAAAAGTTCTCGGCGGCGAAGCCGCGCACGGCATGCTCGCGCTTTCTCCCCGGGCGGTGGCGCGGCTGACGAGCTTCGTACCCGACCGGCCACTGCCCAAGATCTTCCGTCTGACCAAGGGCGGCAAGTTGATCGAGGGAATCTTCAAGGGAGAGACCATCAACACACCGTCGATGCTCTGCGTCGAGGACGCGCTCGTTTCCCTCGAATGGGTCGAACAAAACGGCGGCTGTGCGGGCATGCGCAGGCGCTCGGAGGCGAACCTGGCCGCGATCAGCCAGTGGGTCGAGAACACGGCCTGGGTCGAGTTCCTTGCGACCGATCCCGCGACCCGGTCTTCGACTTCGATCTGTCTTCAGATCGTCGACCCTTGGTTTACCCAGCTGGACAAAAGCGGACGCGCCGCCAGCGCGAAGCAACTCGGAGCGCTGCTCGACGCCGAGGGCGTCGCCTTCGATATCGGATCCTATAAAGCGGCACCTCCCGGTTTGCGGATCTGGGGCGGCGCAACAATCGACACCTCGGACATCGAAGCGCTACTCCCCTGGCTCGACTGGGCCTTCGCCGAAATCAAGGATTGAACCCGTCCCATGGAGACGGCACGGCGCGTTCGCAATGCGACCCGAAAACTCAGCCGGGAGGTCGGCGAGCTTACCTTCGCCGACCCGGTCACCCACGTCTACAACCCGCTCGTCTATGCGTCGCGCAGTCACGACGACTACATTGCCCGCTACGGGGCGCGAAAGAAGCAGGTGGTATTTCTCGGCATGAATCCGGGCCCCTACGGGATGTCCCAAACCGGCGTTCCCTTTGGCGAAGTCAGCTGGGTGCGGGACTGGCTGAAAATCGAGCAGCCGGTGGGCACCCCGGCACATCCGCACCCCAAGAGACCCGTGACCGGGTTCGCCTGCACGCGCCGAGAAGTCAGCGGCGATCGCCTGTGGGGCGGCATTGCGGAACACTTCAAAACCCCAAAGCGCTTCTTTGCAAAGCACTACATCGCCAACTACTGCCCCCTGGTCTTCATGGAGGAGAGCGGACGCAATCGGACACCGGACAAGTTGCCGCGCGACGAACGCGATCCCCTGTTCGAAATTTGCGATCGACACCTGCTTCGCCTGGTCGAGATCCTCGAACCCAGATGGGTCATCGGGATCGGCGCGTTCGCGACCAAGCGCGCCGAAATCGCCCTCGCGGGGAGCGGAGCGCAAATTGCGTCCATTCTGCATCCCAGCCCGGCCAATCCCAAAGCCAACGCCAATTGGCGCGGCATCGTGGGCCAACAACTCGCCGACCTCGGCCTTTGTAAATCCCGGGACTGAGCGTCCATCTCCGGACAGCCGATGGGTGGGGAAATCTCACGAGCGGCGTTATGGTCTGGCCCTTGTACATCGACCTATCGCAACAGACCTCGAGAACGAACCCCAAATGCGACAACTGAGAGGACAGTCATGAACGCCACACTCCAATCCATTTCAGCCGCGCAAAACCTGCGCCGGCCGATGTTTCTCTTCTTCGTGATGCTCTTTCTGATCACAACGAGTTGCCAGGCCGCGGAAGAGGCAAAGCCGCAAGCTGCGATCGGGGTCGAAGCCATCGATGAATTCATCGCCTCTGCAACCATCACCAAGGGCAAAGACAAAGCATGGAAGAGCAAGCTTCCGACTCCACCCAAGGTCGCCTTTGATCCGAGCAAAAGCTACTTCTGGGTACTCGAGACGAACGTAGGCGCGATCAAAGTCAAGCTGTTGACGGACACGGCGCCGATGCATGTATCGAGCACGATTTATCTGACCCGATTGGGTTTCTATGACGACACCAAGTTTCATCGGGTGATCCCGGGCTTCATGGCCCAGGGTGGTGACCCGACGGGAACTGGACGCGGGGGCCCGGGCTACCGCTACGCGGGTGAATTCGAAAACGGCGCCCTGCACGACAAGTCGGGCGTGCTCAGCATGGCCAACTCCGGCCCCAACACGGATGCCAGTCAGTTCTTTCTGACCTTCGGCCCCACCCCCCACCTCAACGGCAAGCACACCGTCTTTGGCAACGTCGTCGAGGGCATGGGGACCGTCAAAGAACTCGAAAAGAACGGATCGCGCGGACGCGGCAAACCCAAGAAGCCTCTGTTCATTCAGCGTGCGACGATTCTCGTCGAATAAATAAGCTACAGCGAGGAGAACTGCCCCATGTTGGATCCTGCGCCGGACAAAGCCATAAGCGCGATCGATGCGTTCATCGCATCCGCTGAGATCGATCAGTCGAACTCCGATTGGAAGACTCAGTTGCCCAAGCCCACGGTCGTCGAATTCGAAGCTTCCACCGACTACTTCTGGGACATAGAAACCAACATCGGCAATATCGAGATCAAATTGATGCCCGAGGTGGCGCCCATGCACGTCACCAGCACCATCTACCTCGCTCGCCTCGGGTTCTACGACGGCGTGATCTTCCATCGGGTCATCAGTGGCTTCATGGCTCAGGGCGGAGACCCACTGGGTCTCGGTACCGGAGGCCCGGGCTACCAGTACGACGGCGAATTTTCTCCGGATGCCCGTCACGATCGCCCGGGACTGCTGAGCATGGCGAACGCGGGACCGGGGACCGACGGCAGCCAGTTCTTCCTGACCTTCGTACCGACACCCCACCTCGACGACAAGCACGCAATCTTCGGCGCGGTCACGGGCGGCATGGACGTAGTCGAGGCTCTCGAGTCCAAAGGCAGTGGCAGCGGAAAGACCAGCGAGCACCTGGAAATGGTGAGCACCAAAATCCGAGCCGTCTCCGCCTGATATGACTCGAGAAGCCGCAGACGCCATCGCTGCGCTTCGCGTCAACACCGCTTTCTATACGGCGATGGCCAGCGGCGATCTGACGGAGATGGACGCCGTGTGGGCCCGGGACGAACCCGTGCTCTGCATTCACCCGGGAGGGGCGCCACTGCAGGGCCGGGTCGCCGTGATGGCCAGCTGGAACGAGATCTTCGAGCGAGGTGGACCCCCGATCGTCCACAGCCAGGACTCAGTCAGCTTGATCCGCGGGATCGCATTTGTGAACTGCCTCGAGCACATCGGCGACACGACCCTGTCGGCCAGCAATATTCTGGTCTGGGAATCCAGCGCCTGGCGCATGGTCCAACATACGGCGGGCGTTCTGACCGAGATCCAGAGCGCTACCGACAGGCCCTCGGGACCGCTTCACTGAGGCCGGGTCCGCAAAGTCAATCGAGTCCGACCAGACTCCCGTGGCGCGCCAGTTGGAAACGGCCGCCCTCTTTGCCCGCGGCTTTGCCCCCCGCGTACAAGACATCCCGCAGGACCCGCTCGATCTTGGCGTCGTCTTCCGTCGCGATCGCGATGCCGAGGATTTCGAGCGCGGGATGAAACTCCGCTGCCCGATCCAACTCGAGGGCAGCGGGCGAAAACTGACGGACTGTGACTTCAAACTTCGCCTCGAGGGCGCGTTCGATCGACTGGGCCTTGACGCGAGAAGCATCGCTCGACTGATCGAGCGCCGTCGCGAACAATCGCCTCCCGCCGGCTGCGCGTTTGCCGGACTTGCCACGGCGCGCGGGTTTACCAAATTGCTCGACCATGGCCGAGGTACAGTCGGCGACGCGAGACTGAAGCTCCCGCAGCAGCTTGGGGCGGGGCAAGTGATCCTCTTCCAATGCCCCGGGATCGCCCTTCCAAAGGCAGGTAAAGAGTCCGCCTTGGCTCGATTGCCGTTCGCTGCGCTCGCGCCCGCGATAGTCCATCCATTCAAAGCTCACCGGCGATTCCCAATTTGCGAAGAATCGCTGGCTCTCGCCCTCCCCGCTCATGGCACGACTCGACCGCGGTGGATCGAGCACCTGGATGTGATAGCCCGTCAATCGTTTGCCGCGCTTGGACTCGTCGTAGGCTGAGGCGTCGCTGTAGAGCACGTCACCCTGCTCGAAACGACAACCGTGAAGTGCAGATCCAAATGCCTTGGGAACGGCCCAGGAGAGCCCCGAGTAGAGTTCCATCTCGACCATCCCCTAGGAGCCTGCGCGGCAGCAGGCGCACGCGTCAGTCAGAACAAACGTCATGCGCTCAAGCATCGCGCAATCTCGCGCAAAACGCCCGCTCAGGCCGAGCTGGCTGGAACTCGCTGGTCGACGACCTCACTCGTCAGCGTGGTCCCGCAGACGCGACAGCGTCCCTCGACATAGACCAGGCCGTCTTCTTCGAACTCGCTCGGGTCGTCGATCCCGAGATCCGGTAGTGAGCAACCCGCGCACCACGTGTTCTCGACAATCCACGAGCGCTCTGCTGTGTCGCGCCGTAAGAAATCTCGCTCGAGTCTACTCATTTCCGCCAAGCATCCTTCATTTCGCTGTCTGGGTTTCGCTTGCAGTTTCCGAGATCGCCAAGCTATCACAACACGAATGTCGGTTTGATCGGGCGCTTCTTCCATTTTTTGCTTTATGGAGTATTGCGGTCGGCTGAGGAAATACCCGATCGACGAACTAAAACAAACGTGCAAGCAGTGCCGGGAGCGCGGTTTCCACGCGAAGGATTCGCTCGCCGAGGTGAACTACCGAACAACCACTCTGCTCGAGCTTCTCAATCTCAAAAGGAACGAAGCCACCCTCTGGCCCCACCACCAAGGTCACCTCACCCGCAACGTCACGCGGACACTCGGCCTTCGCTTCGGGATGGGCGACCAAGCCCAGGGTCCCGTCCACCAGCTGCGGAAGTTCGTCTTCTGCGAAGGGTCGAAAGCGCGATCGCATCAAGATTTCCGGCAAGACCGTGTCCCGGGCCTGTTCGAGCCCCAGGATCAAGGGTTTGACGAGTTCGCCGTCGCGCAGCACCTTGCTGTTCCAGAAGCTGCGTTCGACCCGGTTGGTCTGAATCAAGTACAACCTTTTGACACCCATGGCCGTCGCGGAAAGCAGCACACGCTTCAGCACCAAAGGGCGCGGCAGCGCCAAAACCAAGGTGACGGGCAGCGACGCCGGAGGGTCGCGCTCCAGCGTGACATCCATCTCGAGAATCTCAGCGTCGATCCGCACCACGGTCCCGTGCCCGATCTTGCCTCCGGCAATTCCTACGCAGAGCCGGTCTCCCGGCGCGGCGCGATGAACCGACTGGACGTACTCGCAGCGGCGCCCGGTGAGACGAACCCTGCCACCCTCGTGGAGGGTCTCCCCCGATACAAAGTCGTCCTCGAACAAAAGAACCATATTCATTGAATCATCCAATCGGAAGCTACGAAAACTCTAACTGTGTGGAGCGAGACGCGCTGCCGAATCGAATCTGACTTTCACCTGGGGAACGAAGGGTGTATCCTCCGGCCCCAACTCACATCACCGAGAACCCCAAGAACAACATGAACGGAGACTCAATCGTGGAGCAGAACTCTTCTGGAATCGGCTTGATCGGCGCCGCCCTCGTGATCGGAATCGCCATCGTCGGCAGCAGTTACCTGCTCTCGACATCCCTCGACCGCGCCAGCGACCAGTTCGAAAGGTCGTTCGCCACGCTCGCAGAATTCAAGCCCGCCCCTGCAGCGGCACCCGCTGCGGCGCCCGCGCGACGCGGCCCCGATCCCGACAAGGTCTACGAAGTGGCCGTGGGCAGCGCTCCTTTCTACGGGCCCAAAGATGCCAAGGTGACCATCGTCGAATTTTCGGACTTTCAGTGACCTTACTGCGGGAGGGTCGGTCCGACCCTCAAGTCTCTCACCGAGCAGTACCCCAACGACGTGCGCATTGTCTTCAAGCATATGCCTCTCTCGTTCCACGCCAACGCACCGGCTGCACACGCCGCCGCCGAGGCAGCACTGATGCAGAACAAATTTTGGGAGATGCATGACCTCATCTTCAAGAACCAACGCGACTTGAGCCCCGCCACGTTCGAAAAGTACGCCGCGCAGATCGGGCTCGACGTCGAGCAATACAAGAAGGACCTGACGTCGGCGAAGCTCAAGAAGCGCATCGATGGCGACACATCCCAAGCGCGAAAACTGGGCGCGACCGGAACTCCCGCCTTCTTCATCAACGGTCGCTTTCTGTCGGGGGCACAACCGATCGAGTCCTTTAAGCGCCTGATCGACGAGATACTGAAGAAGGGATAGAAGAAGGGATCGTCGCGGTCAGCGCGGGGCTGGGCGGGTAAAGAGTTCAAACCTCCATCACGACCTTGATGGCACCTGCCTGTCGATCTCTGGCGATTTCGAAAGCCCGAGGTGCTTCGTCGAGTGGGATTCGGTGGGTGATCAAGGTGTCGGCGACGTCGGGTTGCCCGGCCAGGATCTGCGCCGCGAGCTGAAAGTCGCTCACATCGTGGCAGTGGGCGTACATGCTCGCGGGAACGATCTTCACTTCCTTCATACAAATGGCAGTGCCCGGTAGCGCCATGCCCTGCCAATAGCTCGCGAGCAAGATCAGGGTGCCACCCGGTCGGCACAAGCTGACCGCTTGCGCGAGCGCTTCGCCGGTCCCCGCACAGTCCACCACGATCGGATATTCGCTTTCGAGCGCCACGGCTCCGAGTCGTTTCGCAGCTTCGATCTGATGCGGATGTCGAGCCGACAATGCGACTTCGGCGCCCTCGGATCGCGCGACAACTAGGGCGCACAAGCCGATCGATCCCCCTCCGATCACCGCGACACGATCTCCCCGGGCGACTCCCCCCGCGCGGATTCCGTGAACTGCAACCGCGAGAGGTTCGACAAGGCAGGCGTCCTCAACCGCAAGCTCTTCCGTGAGTGGAACGAGACATCGCTCGGGTAGCCAGATCTCGTCCGCCATCCCGCCGTCGCGTCCGATGCCCACGATGCCGGAGATCCCGGCGCGACACAGGTTGAAGCGCCCTTCAGCGCACAAGTCGCAGCTTCCACACGGCACTAGCGGCTCGACGGCGACGGCTCGTCCATCGTCGAGCACTCCCGCAAATTCATGTCCCAGGGTGCGCTCGGGGGGCATCCCCAGGGCGACCAGATGCAGGTCGGAGCCACAGATCCCGGCCGACTTCACCCGGATGCGAACGCCTTCTTCCCGGGCCGGCTTGGGGACTTCGACCAGCTGGACTTGTTTCTCACAACAGCGAACTGCGCGCATCGCAAACCCTCTTGAAATCTGAGTTCTCAAAACCCTATCGCATGGTGCGGGCTCAGGCTCCCAGCTTAGGGACCATACGCGATGCGCGGGAGCCACAATGCGATTTCCGGCCAGCGAAAGATCAACAACAAGCCCACCGCCTGCAAGAAGATGAAGGGCACGACCCCCCGGTAGATCGTCGTCAGGGTGATCTCATCGGGTGCCACGCCCTTGAGATAGAACAGTGCAAACCCAACAGGCGGGGTCAGGAATGACGTCTGGAGACAAACCGCGAACAAGACAGTGAACCAGACCAGGTCGAAGCCCAGATTCGTTACCACGGGTGAGACCAGCGGAAGCACGATCAGGGTAATTTCGATCCAGTCCAGGAAGAAGCCCAGCAGGAAGGTAAAGAAGAGAATCGTCAACACGATGCCCTCGGGACCGAACGGCAGCCCCAACAGCGCCGACGCAATCAACTTGTCGCCCCCGAGGCCGCGCAACACCAGGGAATAGGCCGTGGCGGTGAGCAGGATCGCGAAGATGAAACCCGTGGTTCGGGTCGTGTCGCGCAGCACATCGCGCAGCACTCCGAGGTCGAGTTTCCCCTTTCCCATGGCGAGCAGACCCGCGCCCAACGCCCCGACCCCAGACGCTTCCGTGGGTGTGGCGACCCCGAAGAAAATGCTGCCCAGCACCGCGAGCATCAAGCCGAGAGCCGGCGCGATCGCCTTCATGATGCCCCCGAGCAACGTGAGATTGATCGGCACGGCATCGTCGGAAAGCGGTGCGACCTCCGGGCGCAACTGCGCGTAGATCAGGATGTAGAGGATGTAGAGCGCACCGAGCATGACACCCGGGATCAGCGCGCCCAGAAACAGATCCCCAACGGAGATCGCCAGGCGATCGGCCATCATCACCAACATGATGCTCGGCGGGATCAGGATTCCAAGCGTCCCCACCGCAGCGACAGTGCCCGAGGCGAGCTCGGGCTGGTAGCCCTGGCGCAACATGATTGGGAGCCCGAGCAACGCGAGCAACACGACCGAGGCGCCGATGATCCCGGTCGATGCCGCCAACAGTACGCCGATCAGCGTGACCGTGATGGCGAGACCTCCGCGCACGCGGCCGAAGAGCTTTGAAAAGTTGGTCATCAGATCGGCCGCGACCCCCGAGCGGTCGAGCATCAATCCCATGAAGATGAACATGGGTAACGCGACCAGCAGCCAGTTGTTCATCAGGTCCCAGATCCGATCGACACTCAGCGACGTGTAGGCCCAATCAGCGCCCACCGGAACACCAAAATCTGCCTCCGCGATGACCGAGATCGCGGTAAAGAAGACCGCGAGTCCCCCCAGCACCCAGGCCACGGGATAACCCGTAAAGATCAGCGCGACGAACAGCACGAACATCGCAATCACGAGGATTTCGTTCAGCGGCAAGACTCAACCATCACTTTCGTTTTCGAGTTCCTGCGTCCGGGGCTCCAGGGCCTCGGGTGCATCGAACAAATAGGACGCAACCCGCAACAGCCTCGAATATGCGGCCACGGCCAGCATGCTGAAGCCGACGAACAGAGCGCCCTTGATCAGCCAACGAAAGCCGAGCCCACCCGGCGCCTGGGACACCTCGCCCGAGAGCCATGAGTAGTGGATGAACGGAACGCTGTAGTAGAGGATCAGCGCGATGAAGGGAAACAACAGCAGCAGCAACCCATACAACTCGACCCAGGCCTGCATGCGAAGGCTCAAACGCACGCGAATGAAATCAACTCTCACGTGATCGTCGGACTCCAGGCTGTATCCCAGGCCCGACAAAAAACCGATCGCATAGAGATGCCACTGAATTTCTTCGAACTCGATTCGGCCTTCCCCGAAGACGTACCGCATGATCACGTTGACAACGATCGTCAACAGCAGCGCCAGCCAGACCCAGGATACGGCGTCGCCCAGCGCACGGATCAGACGATCGATCCGGGCCGAAAGCCGGGTTTCCGGCAACACGCTCTGCAGATCGACGGTTCTCTCAGACATGGGCGGGAGACATCGAGAAGTCAAAAATCCCTGGGCAAATAGCCCAGGCGTTTCCAAATCGAGTAGCTCTTGGAAAAAGCTCTTTGCGAATCCAGTACCCGGGCGAAATCCGCGTTCTTCGCCCGCTGCTTTTCCAGCACGCGATCTGTCGTTTTGGACAACTCGCGAAGAATCGGTTCGGGCAGGCTTTGCGTGTGTACGCCGGCGGCGCGAAATTGCTCGATGACTTTGCCTTGCAGCGCCTCCCCCTTGGCCAGGCTGTTGATCACCCCCGCGGTGCAACTCGTCTCCAGGGCCGCTTGCTGACTCGGCGCGAGACGCTGCCAACTGGCCATGTTCACCACGAGATGAAAAGCGCTGAAGGGCTGATGCCAACCCGGAAAGTAGTTGTAGGACACCACGCGATCAAAGCCGAGTCGCTGGTCGATCGCGGGCATTGAAAATTCGGTCGCGTCAATTGCCCCCTTCTCCAGCGCCTGAAAGATCTCTCCCCCCGGAAGCATCGTGACCGAGGCCCCCAGCTCCTGCATCACCATCCCGCCGAGGCCGGCGAAGCGAATCTTCAACCCGCGCAAATCATCGAGAGACTTAATCTCTTCGCGAAACCAGCCGGCGGATTCCGGGCCGATCAGCCCGCAAAAGATTGGCCGAATGGAAAGCGCCCCGTAGATCTCGTCGGCCAGGGCCTGCCCCCCTCCGTAGTACCACCAGGCGGCGTACTCCCAGGGTTCCATGCCGAAGGGAACGGCCCCGAACAACACGGAAACGGGCATGATCCCCTGGTCGTAACCCAACCAGGTGTAACCCGCCTCGACCTTTCCCTCTTTGACCGCTTCGACGATGCTGAACGGAGGCACCACCGCTCCCGGTTCGTAGACGTCGAGAATCAAGGTTCCTGCGCTCGTGGCCTCGACCCTTTCGGCGATGTAGAGCGCATTGTCTCCGAGCGCCGGGAGTTGGGTGCCAAAGGCAATGGGAAGCTTCCAACGCACGTTCGTAAGCGCGATCTCGACGGCTTCGGCGCCTTCGATCCGACCGGCCGGACGCAATGCGAGAGACGCCATCGCCCCGACGCTGAACGCGGTCAACACCGCGACCAACGCCGCCCGATTCGACACTCCGCCGCGACTGCCCTGCGGTTCTGTTTTCGCCACCGATGTTCCTCCCGGCACCACTCGCGAGCCCCGGCTATTCTCGCACGACGACGTTCCCATTCGCAAACCACAGCCGGTCGAGCGCGCAAACCGCCGTGACGCGATTACACCCCGAACAAAAGCGACCGCGAGTCATCTATTTCGCAACCTCTGCTCGAGTGGCTGCGAGCGATGGATGGGGACTCGCCACTGCGAACGCTATCCTACCGCTTGTTCCCGGTACTATCTCGATCAACGATCTACAGGACCAAGCAAGGGCGGTACAGCGTGAACGAATCCCAGGCCCCAATCGACGACATCTGCTTCGCCCTGAAGCACTCGGCGCGGATCGGCGAACTTGCGGAGCTAAAAGCCTTCGAACATTTCGATACAGACGTGTTGCGCGACCTGATGACGGAAGCGGGTCGCTTCATGAGCGAAGTCATCTCTCCCCTCAATCGCATCGGTGACGAACAGGGCGCGACCCTGGAAGCCGGCAAGGTTGTGCTGCCCGACGGATACAAGCAGGCCTACGACGCGCTGATCGAAGCGGGTTGGAACCGCGTCTCGGGCGCCGAAGAGTACGGTGGAGCCGCTCTGCCCTTCTGCATTCACACCGTCGTGATCAGTATGTTTGGTGCGGCCAATATGGCGTTCGCCATGTGCACGGGTCTTTCAGACGGCGCGGTTCACGCCGTCGCGGCCCACGCGACCGACGAAGACAAAGCGCGGTTCCTCAAAAAACTCATCATGGGCGAGTGGACGGGCAGCATGGACTTGACCGAGGCCGACGCGGGCAGCGATCTCGGACGGCTGCGCTGCCAGGCCGTTCCCCAGCCCGATGGCAGCTACCACATCAAGGGCACCAAGATCTTCATCAGCTGGGGCGATCACGAACTCACCGACAACGTGATTCATCTGGTTCTGGCGCGCACGCCGGACGCGCCGGCCGGCAGTCGCGGCATTTCGCTGTTCATCGTGCCCAAGTTTCGTGTCGCAGCGGATGGAAGCATCGGAGAAGACAACGGTGTGCGGACGGTTTCCCTCGAACACAAGATGGGTATTCGCGTGAGTCCCACCTGCGTGCTCTCGTACGGCGAGACCACTCCCTCGGTCGGCCATCTGATCGGCGAGGAAAACCTCGGCCTGGTTTACATGTTCACGATGATGAACCGCGAACGGATCTTCGTGGGCAATCAGGGCCTGTCGATCGCGGAGCGCGCCTATCAGCAGGCGGTCGAGTATGCCCAGCAGCGAGTGCAGGGTCGCGCCGCGGGGAAGACTCTGTCCCCCGGTGAAGAGGCGACGATCATCGAACATCCAGATGTGCGGCGCATGCTGATCACCATGAAGAGCAAGATCGAAGCCATGCGGGGACTGCTCTACGCCACCTCGAGAGACGCCGACATTGCGGCCGAGCATCCGGACCCCGAGGTCCGCGCCCGCGCCGAAAGTCGCATGGCCCTCACGACCCCGGTCGTGAAGTCATGGCTTTCGGACACCGGGGTCGAGGTGACGTCCCTCGCACTTCAGGTACACGGAGGTGTGGGCTACATCGAAGAAACCGGTGCGGCACAGCACTACCGCGATGCGCGCATTGCGCCCATCTACGAAGGCACCAACGGCATTCAGGCGATGGATCTGGCCGGGCGCAAGCTCCTGCTCGACGACGGAAGGGCCGTGGCGGATTACCTCGACCAGCTGCGCGGAACCGCGAAGGAACTCGAAGCGTCCCCCAAGCTCAAAGACCTCGCGACCGGATTCAGCGACGGAATCGAAGCGCTGGCTGAAGCCACGCTTTGGTTGCAGCAGCGAGTCGGGGTCGAACCCCGGGACGTGGCGGCCGGTGCGACGCCGTATATGCAGATGTTCGGTGCGATCGCCGGAGCGGGTTGTCTGGCCGACCTGGCCTTGGCGGCCGAGGGCGAATCCTCGGGCGAGTGGAGCGCAGATTTCTTGCAGAGCCGGGCAACGCTTGCGCGGTTCTACATTCGACAACTCGTCCCCCCGGCAATCGGGTTGGTTGCCGCCGTTACGGCCGGGGCGGAAAACTTGTTCGAAATAGATGCGGGCGCTCTCTAGCCCGGACGCCGCGAAGATCGGGAGCCACTCCGCGTGGCCCCAGCGCGACACTCGGCTACGCTCTGGCCATGTCCAGACAAGCTTACGCCGACGCCAGCTACATCAGCCTCGAGACCTTCAAGCGCGATGGCAACGGAGTCAAGACCCCCGTCTGGTGCGCTCCCCTCGACGACAAGATCGTCGTCTTTACCGAAGCCAAGGCCTTCAAGGTCAAGCGCTTGAATCGCGATCCAAAAATCCGCGTCGCCCGCTGCGACGTGCGGGGCAAGGTGCGTGGGGAGTGGTGCAGCGGGACCGGGCGAGTTTCCGATTCACAATCCGAGCAGGATCTCGCCTACGCGGCTCTGCACAAGAAGTATGGCTTCCTGATGAAGATCACCGATTTCTTTTCGACGCTTTCCGGGCGCATCCACGGGCGCGCGATCCTGATCCTCACCTTGGACGTCGATTAGAACTAGGAGCCTGACCCAAGACTCTCGCGGAACGCCCAGGCGTCGAGGCGCGCCGCTGGCAAGGCGCGGAATCGCAGCTGTAGCTGGCTACAGCAAGATTTCGCAACGCAG
>SMVB01068021.1_pt1 | contig 28098 bp, 29 predicted proteins | sample 2456461 | NCBI WGS metagenome assembly SMVB01 (sample SAMN11095934, study PRJNA526329) | marine sediment metagenome | biome: Marine sediment; feature: Surficial sediment; material: Deep marine sediment; isolation source: Hadal surficial sediment | place: Pacific Ocean | collected 2014-05 | depth... | reverse complement strand
CGTACTTTGCATCCATTCCGGTGCGCACTGGCTTTAGGGGAGAATGGCGGTACGGTCTGGTGAATGACATGCGGCCATTCGACCCCGAGGTACTCGACCAGACCGTCAAGCGATTCGTCGCGCTCGGAATCGAACGAGCCGAGACCGAACTTCCAGCCGTTGACAACCCGTCACTGCAGGTCGATGCGCAGAGCCGTGGCCGAACGCTAGACCGTTTCGGGATCAATACCGATGCGGATACCGTCGCATTAATGCCCGGCGCAGAATTCGGTCCTGCAAAGTGCTGGCCGCTCAAGTATTTCGCAGATCTAGCGTCGCGCTTGGCACGAGTCGGAATTCGTGTTTGGGTGTTGGGGTCGGCAAAAGAGAGAGAACTCGGCGACGCGATTCTAACGTCCGTAGATCGACTCGGAGCGCGTAACCTCTGTGGTGAGACCAGCTTGGCCGAGGTAGCGGATCTATTAAGCGCAGCGAAGGTCGCCGTTACGAACGACTCAGGGCTCATGCATCTGGCGGCGGCAGTACAGACATACGTCGTCGCTCTATACGGTTCATCCTCGCCGACATTTACTCCGCCACTAACGGATACCAAACGAGTGTTCTATCTGAACCTCGAGTGCAGCCCGTGTTTTCAGAGACACTGTCCTCTGGGTCATTTCCGTTGCATGAAGGAGATCTCTGTCGACACAGTTTGTAGTGCCGTAGTGACCGCACTTGGTGGCGCACACGAAGACACTCGTAGCAGCGCTCAGCAAGAGATCTGACGGCGCGACGTCAGCCAGTCCGCTACACAACTCGATAGTGATAAACTTTGCTGCGGTGGTTGAACCTACGCTTAACTGGCAAGAAAACAGCGTTGTCTTGTACGATGCGCGACGTCTGGAGCAGGTTTCCGAGAACTGGTTTCAAGAATCGTATTGGCGCGCTGCGGGTAAGGTTTTCGGTGAGGCCTCAGGACGGGGGTCAGTGGTCTTCGTCCGTCACGGTGACGATGCCTGGGTCCTTCGTCATTATCAGAGGGGCGGTTTCGTCGGGCGTTTTATCCGGGATCGATATATCTGGCGAGGCGTCGAACGGACTCGCGCATTCCAGGAATGGCACCTGTTGTCCGAGTTGTCGGAGCGAAATTTGCCAGTGCCACGGCCCATCGCGGCACGCGTTTACCGCTATGGATTCGGCTACACGGCCGACATCATCACCGAGTATCTCGACAACACTCGACCGCTTGAGTCTATTCTGAATGACGGTAATGATATTCTCGAGCAATGGGAACTCATAGGACGCACGTTGCGGCGTTTCCACAACCACGGTGTAGATCACACGGATCTGAACGCGCGCAATATTCTAATCGACGATAATCGGCAGGTGTTTCTTGTCGATTTTGATAAGGGGAAAGTCAGAGATTCCGGTTCGTGGCGTGAAGGAAATCTAAAGCGGCTCAAGCGTTCACTGAGAAAGGTGGCATTGGAGACCGGAAATGCGTTCGATTCGCGTGGCTGGCAGGCTCTTGTCCAGGGTTATCAGTCAGCGCAATAAATGTCGGGATAGGATGAGGGACGGCCCTTGAACCTTCGATAAGTCCACACGTATTGCTCGGGCGCGATGCGAATATAGTCCTCCAGCTGTGCCACCAAGCGGCGGGTGTCATGGACCGGATCATCGCTTGGGAAATTGGGGAGGGGCGGCGCGATATTCACAACGTACCCTGAGTCATCGGGCAGACGACGAAAAAAATAGGCCAAAACGGTTGCGCCGCTGAGTTTGGCGAGCTTACTGGTTGCGGTAGTCGTGAGTGCCGGTTCGCCGAAGAAAGGCAATAACGCGCTACGACTCCCGACATTGGCATGATCGGGTAGATAAATTACCGTCGCGTTGTTACGCAGGCTCCTCAGCAGTACGCGCACGTTGTCCTTCGGGATTAGCTCCTTGACAGTACGACGCCGTCCGCGGCGAATCATCGTGTCGATCATCGCATTCCCCTGAGGCGTGTACATGGCACTGCAGCGTGGACCGAGATCCTCGAGTATAGAGACCCCGATTTCGAGACACGTGAAATGGGCGACGTACAGAATGACGCCGTTGCCCTTTTGACGAGCTCTCTCCAGGTTCTCTCGGCCCTCAACGCGGATAAGCTCTCGCAAGCGCCCGATCGGCGCGTACCAGGCTAAGCCGAACTCAGCAAGCGAGACACCCAACGCTTCAAAGTGCCGGTCACGCAACCGGGCTCGTTCGGCGTCTGTGAGTTCGGGGAAACAGATCTCCAGATTTCGCAGCGCGATCCGTGACTTCTTGCGCAAGACAAGCCCTAAGAAACGTCCAAATTTCTTGCCGATCGCGACTTGCCAACGGAACGGCAAGTAGACCCAGCAGTGCAGCCACAACCATAGACCCCAGATCGGCCAGTAGCGGGGCGACCAAAATCGCGATAGCGATAGGTCATCTTGACTGGAACGCATACTTTAACTGCTTTGCGGCGGCGTCAAGCGGGTTGCTTGTGTTTCTGATACAGATCCGGATAGGGTTCCGGCCGGCCTTTAAAGCGTCGGTGGATCCAACAATATTGTTCAGGACATTGGCGCACGTAGGTTTCCAGTTCCTTCATGAGGCGAGTCGTATCTTTCACCAGATCATCACTGGGAAAGTTCTCGAGTGGTGCGCCGATATTCAGAACATAGCCTGAGTCATCCGGAAGTCTTCGGCCAAAGTAAGTAAGCAATGTTGCGCCGCTCATCTTCACGAGACGGCTGGTAGCCGTGTTGGTCATGGCCGGCACATCGAAAAACGGGACCAAAGCGCTGTATTTGCCTCGATAACTCTGATCCGCTGCGTACCAGACAACCGCATTTTCGGCGAGACTTCGCAGCATCTCTCGAGGGCTGTTCTTCTGAAATAGCTTATCGATGGAGCGTCTGCGACCTCTAGTCATGATCACGTTCATCATTTCGTTGCGCTGAATACGATACATTGCGCACACGGTGGGGCACAGCTGCTCCAAAGTCGGGGAGAAAAACTCGAATGTCGTGAAGTGCGCACAGAACAAAATAACGCCCTTGCCCTTAGCGAGCGCGTCGCGCAGGTTCTCCTCACCTTCAACATGGATCAGATCGCGAATAGTCTTTTTTGAGCCGAACCACGCCATCGACATTTCGGTGACCGATGCCCCAATGGCTTCGAAGTGCTTTCGCTGCAGCGTGTTCCGTTCTTGATCGGACAACTCGGGAAAGCATACAGCCAAGTTTCGCTCCGCAATTTGTCGTCTCGGATAAAGAAGGAGCTGCAAGGCTCGCCCCAGTCGCTTGCCGAGCCACAGCTGCCAGGAGAAGGGCAGGAAAACGATGGCTCGCATCCAAGCATAGACCAGCCAGGTAAACCAGTACTGCGGCGCCCAAAATTGCAGCAATGAACGACTTTCTAAGGGTTTCATAGCCGAGCTGAAATAAATCGAATCCTCATGTAGGTGGCGAAGTCTACCAGCGCCAAGCTAGCCCGCATATCGGCTCGGGCGGCTGAGGCGTAACAGCGCACGTTGCATTGCTATTCTTGATCAAGATGCTTTAGAGTCGTGAGCACGATGAAGCGGCTACCTTTGATCGGCTTTATTCTTGGGCTCGGCTTGGTGATGGCCGAGCGTCCGGCAGCTGCGCCTGGCTTCGTCTCGCAGCATGAAAAGGCCGACTATCTGCTCGTCGTTAAATCCGAACGCAAACTGTATCTACTCAAGGACGGAGAGGTATTGCGCAGTTTCGAGATTGCACTCGGGCTGATTCCGAACGGGCCGAAGCAGCGTTCGGGCGACTTCAGAACACCGGAGGGGATTTACCAGCTCGGAGCGAGGAACCCCAGTAGCGATTACTTTCTTTCGATTCAAATTTCTTACCCCGACTCAGAGGATGTCGCAAGGGCGCGAGCAGCAGCGGTCGATCCGGGTGGCCAGATCATGATCCATGGTCAGCCGAATGAGCCCAAATATTCCGAGAGCCGCTATCAGACCTGGGATTGGACGGATGGTTGTATCGCCGTCTCCAACTCCGACATGGTGGATATCTGGCTCATGACCGACGAAGCGATTCCTATCGAAATACGTCCCTGAGAAGTCCGTCATCTCCGCAAGAGCGCTAAAAGATCAGGTAGCCTGAGTTATGGACGCACGTATTACTCCGGAAGGGAGCCTGGAAATACTGTCTCGAGCCGAAGTCGCGCAGCTTCGGGATACAGGAGAAGGCGGTCTCCACGAGCTGTGGCGGCAATGTTCACGCGCAGTCTTGAACGCTGGAACCGAGAACGACAATATCAGGGAAATCTTCCGCAGGAACCAGGACTTCCGTATCGAGATCGTGCAGCAGGAGCGGGGCTTGGAGCTGGCCTTGGAAAATGCGCCCGAATCCGCATTCGTCGACGGCCAGATGATCCGCGGGATTCGCGAGCAGCTATTCGCAGTGGTCAGAGACCTCATCTATACCCACGATGAGGTAATGAGCAGTAACTGGTTCGATTTATCAACATCTGAAGGGGTCACCAACGCGGTCTTCCATCTGTTGAGAAACGCGCGGGTATTCCGTGCCAACGAGAAACCTAACCTGGTCGTATGTTGGGGCGGGCATGCGATCAGCCGGGAGGAATATGATTACGCTAAGGCTGTGGGTTATCAGTTTGGCCTAAGAAAGTTAGATGTATGCACCGGCTGTGGCGCCGGAGCAATGAAAGGACCGATGAAAGGCGCAGGGCTTGGCCACGCGAAGCAGCGAATCCGGACAGGCCGTTTCCTCGGGATCACCGAGCCCACGATTATTGCTGTGGAGCCCCCGAATCCAATCGTAAATGAACTGGTAATCATGCCCGATATGGAGAAGCGTCTGGAGGCGTTCGTGCGTATGGCGCATGCGATTGTCGTGTTTCCTGGCGGTGTCGGTACGGCCGAGGAGATTCTTTATATCCTCGGCATCTTGCTGAGTCCGGGAAATGAGTCCATGCATCTACCCTTAATATTGACTGGACCGAGATCCAGCGAGACATACTTTCGTCAGTTGCACGAGTTCGTAGGAGCTACCTTGGGTCCGGATGCGCAGGCTCGTTATCAGGTGATTCTTGCCGACCCGAAGGAAGTCGCCATGGTCATACATGACGGGCTAAAAGATGTGCAAAACTTCCGCGCGCAGAATAACGATGCCTATTTCTTCAATTGGATGCTGTCTATCAGGTACGAGTTCCAGCAAACGTTTGAGGCAACCCATGAGAATATGGCGGCCCTAGATCTTCACAAGGACCAACCTGCTCACCAGCTGGCCGTGAATCTGCGACGGGCGTTTTCCGGAATCGTCGCTGGAAATGTTCGCGAATCCGGCGTCCGGATGGTGGAGGAACATGGTCCGTTCGAGCTTCACGGTGAACCAGCGCTCATCGAATCGGTGGATCGTTTACTAAGAGATTTCGTGGCGCAACGCCGAATGCATCTCGCGGATCCTTCAGGCTACATACCGTGTTATCGAATTCTGTCCTGAATGCGCGGATGGCTTTGGCGTTCGATCAGCCCGTTAGAGGCCATCGAATATTACGTTAAAACGATCGTAAGGTATTGTTATATAAGGTAAAAAATATAAACTCTTTGTGATCTAGTTCCTGGCGAACCCGGGTCGTCAATCGTTAAACTTGTTCTCACTGCGACGACAGGGATTGTCATTAGCAAGATGAGCGACCATAAGAATCACCAGTTTCGCCCGGCGTTATATCACGGCGAAGCAAACCGCAGAGGAAGGGTGAACAGCGCCACCGAGGCAACGCGTTCTACGGCGACTAGTAATCCTCGTAACAGCGAGCAACAGGGTTGGGAAGCCTATCGGAAGTGGTTGTCCCGGGATAATACTCGGCCGGCTCAACGTTCGCCGTTAGACGCCTCGATCTATAGCTGGAGAGGCTACAATAACTGGGCCGACAAGATTCGTCAGACGTGGAAAGTAGACGAGCCAGCCGACTCCTAATCGATTAGTCGGTCTATCCTCTGACCGCTACCTCTGGACTGGAATTTACGCTCTCCTTGTCCCTGTCAAGCCAGCCCAACAGACTGTGCCACTCATCTAGATCCTTCGAAACCTGCCATGTCGGCATTTCGAAAATTCCAACTCCTAATTCTGCGGCGCGGAGATAATTTTGCGAGTCTCTGAGTGTTGCGATCAGCGGAATATCGATGCTCATTAAGAATCGCATCAGTGACTGAGATACCAACGTCTTCGATCGCACCCGGCTCGCGATTATCCCGATTCGATCGTCAGATCGCTTGATCTTCGCCACGAGGAGTAGGTCCGCAATGCATTTCGCGGCGGTGTGAATGTCAATGTCTGACGGCATCACGGGAACGAGGATGATATCTGCTCCCCGGGTGATCTCCGGAAGATCATGAGTTTCCAGTGCGGCCGGCGTATCGATAATCAGCGGGTCGCAATCTCGCGGTACGCGAAGTTGCCAGCTCCGTGTAACCGCTGCCGATCGCGAGAAACCGGCAATTCCGTAGATCGGGGCCTGCTCATTGGGGCGTTTGGAGAGCCAGCGCATGCTGGAACCCTGTGCGTCCAAGTCCATTAACGCTGGCCAGCTTCCGGAGACAGCAAAGCTGGCGGCCAGGTTGGTGGCAAGCGTCGTTTTTCCGGAACCGCCTTTCGGGTTCAATATGAGGATTCTTTGCATGTCTCCCGCTATTGCTGCCGTACTCGATCGAGTCGAGACGTTTCAGGCTGTCAACTTACAATAAGTCAAACCCGTTTGTCCTGCACAACTTTCCTCTTTTGAGAGCTTTCTCACAGCAACGCCGGCCTTGACCCAGTAGTCTGATTCGACGGCGAAAGTTGCGAGAATGCAGGGCGGAACAGGCGGTGGAAGTAGTCCTTCAGTGGCTGGATGAGTTCGAAGATCTTGTTTTCTCCGTGATTCTGACCTGGGAGCGCCTACGGGTGCGATGCTTGGAAATCGGATTTGCGGCCGCGCTGATCCTACTGGCAGTCGAGATGGCCGAGGTGCGGACGCCGTGGGCCGCAGCCCTGGCCGGGGCCGCACTGGGAAGCGTTGCATTCTGGTTCGCCGCTCTGATAGCTGCATGGTTTCCCAGCCTTCGGCGCGATTCCAATCCGGTCTCAAGCCAGTCTAACGCTTGAAATTTTCTCTCGTGCCCCCATCTAGCCCGGGAATTCGAACACTCCGAGCGGGCGTATGGCCGATTCCAAGCTGCAAGCGACATTCAGTTTCCAGGCCGAAGTAAAGCAATTACTGCACCTTATGGTGCACTCTTTGTACAGTAATAAGGAGATATTCCTACGGGAGCTAATCTCCAATGCCTCCGATGCCAATGATAAGTTGCGATTCGAGGCTCTCGCGGCACCTGAACTGCTGGAAGATGAACCGGATCTGGGCATTACCGTAAGACTGGATCCGGACAACCGGGTTCTGTGTGTTAGCGACAGCGGTATCGGCATGACTCGCGACGAAATCGTAGAACAGCTAGGGACGATTGCACGCTCAGGAACGGCGGAGTTTATCGGCCAACTGAGCGGTGAAGCCAAGCGAGACACTCAGTTTATTGGCCAATTCGGGGTCGGCTTCTATTCAGCGTTTATTGTTGCTGAGGAGGTACAAGTTTCGAGCCGTCGGGCGGGTACGCCGCCGGGCGAGGCTGTGAAGTGGACTTCGACCGGAGAGGGTGAGTACACAGTAGAGACGATCGAAAAGCCCGAGCGGGGTACGACTGTAAAGCTGACGCTGAAGGCTGAGGAATCAGAGTTTCTGGAGAAGACGATCGTTACAGCGCTTATCCGAAAATACTCTGACCACATCGCGTTTCCGGTTCGTCTGGTAGTTGGAGCCGACGGTACCGATGAGGAGGAGGTCGTCAATAGAGCCAAAGCACTCTGGACCCGGCCACGCTCCGAGATCGACGCTGAAGAATACGTCGAGTTCTATAAGCATATTGCGCATGACTTCACGGACCCCCTGATCTGGAGTCACAATCGCGTGGAAGGCAAGCGTGAATATACGAGTCTGTTGTACGTCCCGGCAACGGCTCCCTTCGATCTTTGGAATCGCGAGTCTCCTAGAGGCGTAAAGCTCTACGTTCAGCGAGTCTTCATTAGCGATGAGGCCACGCAATTTTTGCCATTATATCTTCGCTTTGTCCGCGGCATAGTCGATTCTAGCGATCTCTCGCTAAATATATCCCGACAGTTGTTACAGCAGGATTCGAATGTCACAGCCATCAAGAGCGCTCTGACTAAACGACTGTTGGATCTACTAGTACGATTGGCCAAGGATGACGCTGATAAATACCGTACATTTTGGTCGGCGTTTGGCTCGGTACTCAAAGAAGGTATCGTGGAAGATCCGGGCAACCGCGAGAAAATTGCGAGACTGCTTCGTTTCAATAGTACCCATTCAGATGGCCTGGAGCCCGATCGGTCTTTGGACGACTATCTTGATGATCTAATCGCCGAGCAGAATACCGTTTACTACTTGACCGCGGAGTCGCCCACGGCAGCTCGCAATAGCCCGCATCTAGAGGGCCTGCGTGAGAAGGGCGTCGAGGTGTTACTCCTGTCAGAGCGAATCGACGCATGGGTCATGCAGCATCTCACCACGTATCGCGAGAAGTCATTCCGAGACGTTAGCCGCGGCGATCTGGATCTGAACAACGGTGATGAGGATAAGGTCGTCCAGCCGAAACCGACGAAGGATCAACAACACCTGTTGAAACGAGTTAAGCGAGTTCTTAGAGATCAGATCGATGAGGTGCGAATTAGCGAACGGCTTAGAGAGTCGGCCGCGTGCTTGGTGCTCCGCGAGCAGGAGCTGGGGTTCCAGATGCGGGAACTTCTGAAGGCGGCAGGACAAGAGGCTCCGGACAACGCACCCTCTCTGGAAATCAATCTCCAGCATCCGCTGATTCAACGGCTGGACCAGGAGAGGGACGATCAAAAGTTCGAGAGTCTCTCGTTGGTGATCTTGGAGCAAGCGACGCTGGTCGAGGGCCAGCCGCTCGATGATCCAGCCGGATTCGTCCAACGGATGAACGAACTGCTACTGCAGGGCAGTGATCCGTCAGACTCCTAAGAGCTTGTTAAGCGTTTAACCGACCTGACGTGAGGTGACGCGGGACCAGCCAACGCTCGATCGCCTCGAACATCAGTTCGGTACAGAGTGCAAGCGCCGCTGCCGGAATAGCGCCCTGGAGGATCAAGCTCGTGTTGTTCAATGCCAGGCCTGTCACGATGGGCTCGCCTAAGCCGCCCGCGCCAACGAAGGCTGCTAGTGTCGCCGTTCCTATACTCACAACCGCTGCGATTCTGATCCCAGAGAGCATGTGCGGTAGAGCAAGCGGAACGTATATATGCCTTAACTGCTCGAAGTGAGTCAGCCCCAGCGCCGTTGCGACACGTCGAAGTAGCGGGTCGATCGTCACCAGGGCTGTGATCGCATTGCGTGCGATCGGGAGTAGCGAATAGAGGAACAGCGCGATGATCGCCGGTTTCTGCCCGACGCCGGCGATGGGAATCATCAACGCAAGTAATGCGATGGACGGTATTGTTTGGAGCAGCCCGGCGATATAGAGCACTGCCGCGGACCAACGGCGAGAGCGATACACAACGAGAGCCAAGCTCAGGCCGACCACGCAAGCTGCAAACAGCGCAATGCCGGTCAGTTTCAAGTGCACTAAGGTATTTCTGGCAAGACTCGGCCAGAGGCCGGCAGCAGGCGCCTGGCTGGTCGTGATCAGACCCTGGCCGAGGAGGAACGCCGCAGCGACTTCGGCGAAACTTCGATTCTCGATCACTACTTCCGCGTTCATTGCGCGCATCGAGGTGTCGTCCAGGCGATCGGCGAGCTCGCTCAGGGCCACCTTGGCAGTCGCATCCAGGTCTAGCCGGGCTAGCGGCACAGCCCTGTAGCTCGGGAAGTAATTGCGGTCGTCTTCCAACACCACAAGTCGATATCTGAGTAGATCGCCGTCGGTGGAATAGGCATCGGTGACATCGAACTCCTCCTCCAGCAGTGCTTGATACGCGAGCCCATGTTCGATACCCGAGCTATCCTGGGGTAGTCCATAGGCCTGCTTAAGACCCGGCCAGCCGTCCGCTCGATTCCGAAATTCATGGCTTAGTCCAAACTTGAAGTCGGGCAACGCCGCAAGATCAGAGACTGTACGCAGGCCATAGCGTTGCGCGGTTGGGGTCGTCACTGCCAGGGCATATGTATTGTCGAACCCGAGTGCAGGTAGCGTTTCGAGGCCCAGCGGCGCCAGCGCCGCGGACAACGTGCTGCCATCGAGTGCAGCAGCGGCGCCTAGAATGGTCTGGCTGATCGTTCCAGTGTATTCGGCGTAGACATCGATCTCCCCGGCCCTTAGTGCTTCGAATGCGACGAGCGTACCGCCGAATCCGAATCTTCTCTCGACCGGAATACCGCGGGACTCCAGCAGTAGCGCCATCACTTCCCCGAGTACATAGCTCTCGGTAAAGTTCTTACTACCGACCACGATCGGTTCAGACTGCGCGCCCAGCCCTGAGCAGAAGCACAAACACGACGTCAGCAGCACCCAACGATTAGCCGTCATGCTGGTCCTCGAACAAACGGGCCACGTAAGCGTTTGCGGGAGAGTTCACGACTTCCGCCGTTGCGCCTGTCTGCAGGAGCCGACCCTCGTGAACGATCACGAGTTTGGATGCCAGACGTCTGGCCTCCGCGATATCGTGGGTTACCAAGATGACGGTCGCGGGCTCGGCCGCAAGCAGATCGAGAAAGCGCGCGTGGATCTCTCTTCGGGTCAATGGATCGACGCCCGAGAAGGGCTCATCGAGCAAAAGAATCTCGGGCCGGAGGAACATCGCACGGCATATTCCTACCCGTTGCTGTTGTCCGCCCGAGAGCTGATACGGATAGCGGTCGGTCAGTTCCGACGCCAGATCCATCAGCGTCATCAGCTCCGCCGTGCGCGCGCCGATTTCAGTCGGCGACCACCCCTCGAGGGCGCCCAGAAGCCCTATATTCTGTGCCACGCGCATATGCGGAAAGAGCCCCGTGCCTTGGACGGCGTAACCGATACGGCGCCGAAATCGACTCAGATCGGCTCGCGGCAGCGGTTCCCCAAAGACGGACACGGCACCCGCATCAGGAAGGACGAGTCCGTTGATCAGCTGCAGCAACGTGGATTTTCCGCTGCCGCTCTCCCCGATGACAGCCGTTACTACGCGGGGAGGTATGCTGAGGCTCAGGTTCTCGAGTACCGCCGTATCGGCATACCGTTTCGTGACTGCCTGAAGTTCGATGATCCCGTTCATCGTGGTCTTACGATAACATTGAAGGCCGGGCTGACTAACTCGCATCGGCAGTAATGCGTACGATGTGTCCGACGAGCAAGCCCTGGATGTAAGCACATGGCCGCAATGAAACAGCCTTCGAAGCAGGATCTGCTGCAGCGTCTGACGCCGGAGCAGTACCGAATAACCCAAGAGGCGGGAACCGAATCACCGTTTAGCGGCGACTATGTTCATCAAAAAGATGCCGGTCGGTATCATTGCGTTTGCTGCGGTCGTGAATTGTTCTCTTCCGGACAGAAATACGACTCGGGTACCGGCTGGCCGAGTTTCCGGTCGCCGGCTGCGGATGACGCGGTCGTAACGCGCCAGGACTTAAGCGGCGGGATAAGTCGAGACGAGGTCGTCTGCGCTAACTGCAGCGCCCATCTCGGCCACGTTTTCCCTGATGGCCCGCAGCCGACCGGGCAGCGATATTGCATCAACTCAGCCGCGCTGAAGTTTGAGCACGGCGAAGATGATTGAGCATCGCCACACGCGCCTGATAGCGTGCTTCGGCGTGGCTGGGATTGCGGTCTTCGCATCGCCGCGTGACTAGTCGAGTCACGGCCCAGGTGACCAGCCGAGCTCACGCCGCCCGGACGCTCCGCCTGCGAGGCCCCGCCGGCGCCATTCAAGGTATCCAGGAAAGCCCTTCCGCGCGAGACCCGGCCGGAATTGCGCTGCTCTGTCATCCTCATCCGCTACACGGCGGCACGATGGACAACAAGGTCGTACGCACGCTAGCACGCAGTTTCCTCTCCCTGAGATGTGTGGCAGTTCGCTTCAATTTTCGCGGTGTCGGTGAATCGGCGGGAAGCTATGGGGACGGAGTCGGCGAGACCGAAGATGCCCTCGCCGTGGCAGCATGGGCTCGGCTACAGTGGCCTGAACTCCGACTCTACCTCGGTGGGTTTTCCTTCGGCGCTTTGGTTGCCCTCAAAGTAGCTCCACAGCTCGTGACAGCCGGCCTCGTGACCGTGGCGCCGCCCGTTGCAAGTATCGCCGGCCGGATTGACCAACCCCGATGTCCCTGGTTGATCGTACAGGGCGACAACGATGATGTGGTTGATGCCGACGCCGTCGTCGAGTGGCTGAACTCCTTGGAGCCGGGCCCCAATCTCAGGATAATGAGTGGTGCGGAGCATTTTTTCCACGGCAGATTAATCGAACTGCGTAACATGGTGATTGAATTTTTTCAGCCTGGGATCTCCTCCGGACTACGATCCGAGCCAAGTGCGCCCTGATGCTCAAACAACTTCGGGAACTTTTTAATAAGACCCTGATCAACCCCGATCAGGAGGACGCTCCAGGCCGTGAGCATGCGCTACGTCTGGCGACCGCGACGTTGCTGATCGAGATAGTCCGAGCTGATTACGAAGAAGATGTCAGGGAGACCGAGGCCGTCATTCGGCAACTGCAGGCACACTTCGACTTGACTGAAGAGGAAACGCTGCTTCTGATCAAGGAGGCGGAACAAAAGGCTGATCATTCCGTTTCTCTGCAAGATTTCACTCGTGTACTGCACGAACGGTTGTCCGAGGCCGAGAAGCATACGGTGATCGAGATGTTGTGGCGCATAGCCCTCGCGGACGACCACCTGGATAAACATGAAGACCATGTCGTCCGGAAAGTCGCCGGATTACTCTATGTCACTCATAGCGATCTCATCCGTATTCGCAACGCCGTCAAAGCAACGCAAACGGATTGAATAGCGCGTCAGCCGACGACGAATTGCCTGATCGAACAACTAGCCTATCTGCCTTTTTCAACCAGCGTCTTCAGGTCCTCAGGTAGGAACCCAAGGCCGGTCACTCGAAACTATCTGCGCCGGCTGCGCACTCCACGAGCACGTTTCACCGACTTCTGTGGCACGCTGAATGCGACCTCGGAACGGCGCGCATTCGGTTTTAATCAGGGCCTGAATTGACAGTGTCTTGGATCCTGGCAGCCGGGACAACCGTGTCATCGTAAGAGGCTGGGCAGTGGCAGAGCGAGCGATACGGCTTGAATCAGAATAACGGCGAGCATCGGTGACAGATCAAACCCTGACATCATCGGTAGCACTCGGCGAATCGGTTTTAGCACGGGCTCATTGAGCTCAGCAAGGATCATCGTCAACGGATGATAGCCGCCGCCGGGGCTAATCCAGCTGAGAATCACGTAGACCAGAATGGTCCAAGTGTATAGCGACAGCGTAAGACTCACGAGCCGTAGTAGGACGTATACCGCGAACTCGCTCAACATCACGGGGGCCGATGCGATATTAAGCAGCAGCCAGGTCACAAGTACCTCGATCACGATCAGTACGACCAATGTCGGCAGATCGACACTGGCGGTAGCGGGTAGAACTCTGCGCACGGGCATTATCACGGGATTCGTCGCTTTGACGATAAACTGCGCCAGGGGATTGTAAAAGTCCGCTCGAATCCATTGCATGATAAAGCGCATCAGGAAGAGCAGAAGATAGAGATGGCTCAGAACTCTGACGAGAAAGAACAGTGAGTCGCGCATGGGTGAAGTTCGGTATGTCCTATTGTCCGGTGGGCAAAGATATCATGGTGAGCTAGCTCCTAGTCCCCCTGCTCGCGTTGAATACTGTTTCTTGGGCCGAATATCGCCGTGCCGATTCGCACGATGGTGCTGCCTTGACCTATTGCTACCTCGAGGTCCGCTGACATACCCATCGATAAAGTGTCGAGAGGAATGCCAGCTTCGATCAGGACTTCCTTGAGCCTATTCAGACGGGCGAATAAGGGTGTGTTGGTCTGCGGATCCGGAGTCGTCGGAGGCAGCGTCATCAGGCCACGTAAGCGTAGTCGTGGTAGTGACATCACCGCGCGGGCAAGATCGGCTACCTCAGACTCTTTTACCCCCCCTTTTTGCGCTTCCCCGGCCTGATTTACCTGTATACAAACATTCAAGGGCGGAGAAAAATGGGGGCGCTGGTCGTTGAGCCGGGCGGCGATCTTCAGGCGATCTACCGTGTGAACCCACTGAAACAGCTCGGCTATATCACGTGTCTTGTTGGACTGAATCCGACCGATAAAGTGCCAGGTGATGTCCAGGGCCTCAAGCTCCTTGAGCTTGACGATCGCCTCCTGGAGGAAGTTCTCACCGAAGTTCCACAGGCCGGCCTGGTAGGCAGCCCGGATCGCCGCCACGGGTTGCTGTTTGCTGACGGCTAGAACTGTGACCTCGTCGACGGTTCGGCCGGCCGCAAATTGCGCTAATCGAACCCGTTCGAGCGTTTCTGCAATGTGGTCCGTGATTTCAGTCACGCTTTGAATTGGCTCTAGCCTATAGGATATCCAGCATCGCCATAGCCGTAACCGGGGCTCGAGTCTAACAGTGTAAAGGGAGCTTTATGGAAGCCGTAGATATCGCTCAGCTACTCACGTTTGCTGTCAAAAACAATGCGTCGGATCTGCATCTGTCGGCAGGCGTGCCCCCTATTATCCGGGTCGACGGAGACGTCAAGCGAATCAATATGCCAGCGCTGCAGCACAAGCTGGTGCACAGCATGGTGTATGACATCATGAACGATAGGCAGCGTAAAGAGTTCGAAGAATTCCTTGAAACTGATTTCTCATTCGAAATTCCTAACCTGGCTCGTTTCAGAGTCAACGCATTCAATCAAAATCGCGGTTGTGCAGCCGTATTCAGAACGATCCCATCGAAGATTCTGACGTTAGAGGACCTGGGCTGTCCACGCATCTTCAAGGATATCTCGATGCATCCTCGTGGCCTCGTCCTCGTCACGGGTCCGACCGGGTCGGGCAAGTCCACTACGCTTGCGGCCATGATCGACTACGTCAACGATACCAAGCCCAACCACATACTCACTATCGAGGACCCCATCGAGTTCGTGCATGAGAGCAAAAAATCTCTGATCAATCAGCGCGAGGTGCATCGCGATACTCTCGGTTTCAGTCAAGCGCTACGTTCTGCGCTTCGCGAAGATCCGGACGTCATCCTACTGGGCGAAATGCGGGATCTCGAGACCATTAGGTTGGCACTCACGGCAGCGGAAACAGGTCATTTGGTGTTCGGAACTCTGCACACGAGCTCCGCCGCGAAAACTGTCGACCGCATCGTGGACGTATTTCCAGGCGAGGAGAAAGAGATGGTACGAAGCATGCTCTCAGAGTCCTTGCGTGCGGTCATCTCACAGACACTTCTCAAGCGAACGGGCGGCGGCCGCATCGCGGCCCATGAGATTATGATCGGTACGCCTGCGATACGAAATCTTATTCGCGAGGGCAAGATCGCTCAGATGTATTCGACAATTCAGACCGGGCAAGCGCAAGGTATGCAGACCCTGGATCAGAATCTTCAGGATCTCATGAAGCAGGGTTTTATCACGAAGGAAGAAGCCCGATACCGAGCCGTCAACAAGGAGAGCTTCTAGCGTAGCGCTAGAAAAGGAGTAGGTTGCGATGGAACGCGACCAAGCAATTCGTCTTACCCAAAATCTTCTCAAAAAAATGGTCGAGATTGATGGTTCCGACCTTTTCATCACGGCTCATTTTCCGCCGGCGATAAAAGTCGATGGCCTGATTCAGCCTTTTGCTGAGAAACCCCTGACTCCCGAGCAGAGCTCGCTGATCGTGCGTTCGATCATGAACGACAAGCAGGCGCGAGAATTTGATGCGACCAAGGAAGCCAATTTTGCGATAGCGCCTCAGGGCATTGGCCGATTTCGCGTCAGTGCATTTATCGCCCAAGGTCACGTCGGTGCTGTGTTGCGCACCATCAAGACGAAGATTCCTACTTTCGACGAACTCGAGCTGCCGTCTCAGCTCAAGGAAGTCGCCATGGTCAAGCGCGGCCTTTGTCTGGTGGTAGGTGGTACCGGGTCCGGTAAATCGACCACCCTGGCCGCGATGATCGGGCATCGGAATGCGAATTCAAAGGGCCACATCATTACCATCGAAGATCCGGTGGAGTTCGTGCATCCGCACGGCGGCTGTGTCGTGACGCACCGGGAGGTAGGCGTGGACACCGAAAATTGGCTCGCTGCGCTGAAGAATACTCTGCGTCAAGCACCGGACGTGATAATGATCGGCGAGATACGTGACCGTGAGACGATGCAGTACGGAATACAATTTGCCGAGACCGGACATCTGTGCGTTGCGACCCTGCACGCCAACAGCGCCAACCAGGCACTAGATCGAATCATCAACTTCTTTCCAGAAGAACGTCGACATCAGCTGCTGATGGATCTCTCCCTCAACCTGCAGGCGATGATCTCTCAGCGTCTAATTCCCAGAGAGAGCGGAGTCGGCCGTGTGGCTGCGATGGAAATTATGCTCGCATCCCCATTGATCAATGATTTGATCTTCCGTGGCGAGGTTGCGAAGATCAAAGAAGTTATGGCGAAGTCGAATCGGCTGGGTATGCAGACGTTCGATCAGGACCTCTTCCGTCTCTTCGATGATGGCGTTATCTCCTACGAAGAGGCGTTGCATAACGCCGACTCAATGAACGAACTCAGGCTCAAGATCAAGCTTGGGGGTAAACGAGACACATCTGCGGTAACCGGCGCCACGCAGAGTCTCAAGCTTCTTGACGACCCCGAAAAAGCCACTCTCTACTAATCAGCTGATCTGCGCGCTTTTAATCAGTCGCTATGAACGTCAAGCCACTTTTCAAGTTGATGGCAGATAAAAAGGCTTCGGATCTCTTCTTCACCACGTACGCTCCGGTCATGATCAAGATCGACGGCAGGCTTCAGCCGGTAAACCAGATGGAATTGACGCCAAAAATGGTTCGGCAGGCAGCATTGGAGCTGATGAATGAGGAACAGCTTGAGGAATTCACCCGGGAGCTGGAGATCGACTTCGCGATTTCGGAGCCTGAGATCGGCCGTTTTCGCGTCAACGTGTTTCATCAACGCGGCAATATCGGCATGGTTCTTCGCTTTGTCTCGCCCAAGATCCCCGTATTGGAAGAACTGGGTATGCCGGAGAGTATGAAGGAACTCATCATGCTGCGCAGGGGTATGATCTTGATGGTCGGTGCCAACGGTTCGGGAAAGTCTACGACCATCGCAGCGATGATCGGCCATCGCAACAACCACTCCGCGTCCCATATCGTCACAATCGAGGACCCGATCGAGTTTCTCCACCCCAATAAGAAGTCCATCATCGATCAGCGTGAAGTCGGCTTGGACACACGATCCTATTCGCGCGCATTGAGGAGCGTCATGCGGGAGGCGGCGGATGTGATTCTGATCGGCGAAATCAGAGACCGTGAGACGATGCAGGCGACAATCGATCTTGCAGGCACTGGGCATCTGGCGATCGCAACGCTACATGCCAATAATTCACCGGAGACTCTGGACCGTATCATCAATATGTATCCGCATGAGCAGCACCGGCAGGTCTTCATGGATCTGTCTCAGTATTTGCGCGCCATCATCTCTCAACGGCTGGTTAGGAGTAAGGATGGCGATCGTGTAGCGGCCGTGGAGATCATGCTGAACACCCCCCATATTTCCGAGTTGATGCTTAAAGGGGATGTTAGCGGGGTCAAAGAGGCTTTCAAAAATACTACTGAACCAGGCATGCAGTGCTTCGACGACGCGCTGTTAGAGCTCTACCGGGACGGTAGAGTCAGCATGGAAGAAGCACTGGTGCATGCGGACTCCCGTGCCAACCTGGAAGCTAAGATCAACTTCGGTTAGACGACGTTCTCGATCGCTGCGTGACCGGCCGCCCCTGCTGCAGCAGGAATACGTCCTGTACCTCGAACACCGGCCCATCGACACACACTCGTTTCATTGCCGGTCCGGCCGGAGTTCGAACGAGAATGGTACATCCGGCACAGCCCCCAACTCCGCAGGCCATGAATTCCTCTACGGCGACCTGGCACGGTAAGCCGTATTCCTCGGCAAGCGCCGCCGTTGCTGCGAGCATCGGCAGCGGCCCGCAGCTGACGATCTGTACTTCGTCCAGTCGCCTCAGGGGAAATGTCGCCAGCCAGCTGCGTGCTAAATCCGTGACCATGCCTTCGTAGCAGCCGGCGTAGCCGGCGCTGCTGGCGAGTCGTGACGCGATACCCCAATCCTCCAGACTGGCTATGGTCGCGGTAACGTCACCGGGAATTCCGTCCAAGACCCGACTCGACTTCCCGAGTTCGAATGGAAACGGAACCTCGGATCCCATTAATACGAGAAGCTCGACGCTCGGGTCATCTTTGAGCCGCTCCGCTAGAAAGAATATCGGCGGAATTCCGACTCCACCACCGATTGCCAGTATGACCGGTCTTCCGGGATCGGGCACGAAACCGTGTCCGATCGGGCCGAGCACGCTGACGCTCTCGCCAATCGTTCTGTTCGCAAGCTGTGCCAGCCCACGACCTACGGGCTTATAAAGAAATTCGAGCCAGCCCTGATCGGCGTTAGCCCGCATGATAGACAACGGCCGCCGCATCGGTGTCGTCGGATCGCACGTCAGGTGAGCGAAACTTCCTGGACTGGCGCGCAGGGCGCAGCGGGGTGCCTGCAGACGGACAATATACTGGTCGCCCGGATACGCAATCTGGGAGAGTATCTGTGCTTCCTCGAGACAAATCGTGTCCCTATTCTCCGCGTGACTCAACGAGTTCTTCCGTGGCTATCGCCGCTGCGCTCACATCCACGCATCCATTGCTCGGCGATCAGGCAGGCAGCCTGGCTGTCGACCTTTCCTTTTCGCACGCGTGTCTGCAGCAACCCCGACCGTCGAGCTTCCTTAAGCTCTGCGCGGGCAGCCCGCGACGTTAGCGATTCATCCACCGCGGCTACCGGCAGATCGTAGCGTTGTCGAAGTGCGGTCATAAATTCCTCTGCTCGCTCGGCCACTTCGCGGGCGAGGTCGGCGTTCGGCAACCCGACCACGAGCTGCCCCGGCCGCCAGTCGTCGATCGCCCGGTCCAGGTCAGCCCAGGGAAGTTTCCCGCTGACGGTCAACGTGGTGAGAGGCGATGCGGTGCGGGTCCGTAAGTTGGCGCTGGCGATGCCGATTCGCCGAAAGCCAAAATCAAAAGCGAGGAGAATGTCTGGACTCCGATCGCCGGTCACCGGCGCGTCCCGCCGGTTGGTTCAGGCATGTCCCGCGTAGCTTGACAGCTGGCTGATATCCACTCCAAGCAAAGCAGCTGCAGCTGCCCAGCGTTTCTGAAACGGTGTGTTGAAGATGATCGCAGTGTCGGCAGGCGTGCTTAACCATACATTGGCTGCGAGCTCTGACTCGAGTTGCCCCGCATCCCATCCGGCATAACCGAGCGCGACTAATGCAGGTTGGGGGCCTTGGCCGCGAGCCATCGCGCTCAAAATATCCTTAGACACCGTTACCTTAATCTCTGCGCCGGTGATTTCGAGCGTCGACTCGTAGTCATCCTCGGACTGGTGCAACACAAAGCCCACACCCGGTTGCACAGGACCGCCACCCATCACCGGCTGGTTTGCTTGCTCGTCGTCCAGGATTTCGAAAGCGTGTTGCCGGAAAACCTCTCCCAGCTGAATGTCCAACGGCCGATTAATGATGATGCCGAGCGCGCCCTGCTCCGAATGCTGGCACAGATAGGTCACGGTCCCGTTGAAATTCGGGTCGCCCATCGCCGGCATCGCTATGAGGAAGTGGTCTTGCAGAGTCCGCATCTGGACCCTCTTGCCCAGTTTAGATACACACCCTATCTTAACCGAGAGGCCGCGGTCGCCCCAGCCTTTGACCGAATCGACGGGATTGTGGCGGCTGCGAGCCGGGGCGAACTGGCGCAATCGTGCTAATTTCGACCGCCTGCCCGGGCTCCAAACTGCGGGCTAACCGCCTTCGAAGTCCCACTCGTAGGCGAAACGAAGCACGTCAAATTCGGCTCGGACGGCCGGCGGCAGGGGCTCGAATGGAGCCGCCATCCTCAGGATCGTTAGTGCTGCCTGGTCCAGGGTCGAGCTACCCGAGGACCGCCTGATAATGATATCCACGAGTCGACCGTCCGCATCAATGGCTACCTCTAAGGTCGGATTGTCGAAGGCTCCCCGGTCGCGCGCCTGAACGGGAAAATTCACCGTACCGATTCGCTCGACTCGACTGCGCCAGGTATTCAGATACGTTGCGAGTGTCGATTCCCGGGTGCTAGGGCTCGCGATCAGTTCCCGCCGCTCGTAAGTCGGAAGCTCGGCCTGCGTACTCACGTCGATCGCCAGCGTTGGTATAGACGGCCCGGCGATGAGTTCCGCGGCGCTCTCAATGGTGCTTGCCGGATTGTCGTTGGGCCGGGGCAGCGCATCGAGTTGCTCCGGCGAGAGGTTGCGTGTCAGCAAAAGTTCGGTGCTAGGCGCCAACTCTCGTGGCCGGCCGTCGCGCCGATCCATGCCACCGGGATTTCCCGGTTGCGTAACCAGACTATCGGCTGCCAGTGTTCTGGTCGGGCGTTCGCCAGCAGCCAGTTCGCCGGACCCGGCCTGTGTGCGTTGAGCCAAAAAGTCGGCGTCTTCCGCCGATGGATTCTCCGCTTCGGGGCTGTTCGCAACGAGTGTGACTCTAAGCGTCGGCAGCGCGTCGCGGTCCCCGAGCGGGCCGGCCGTGAAGGTGACACCAAGGATGACAACACCGTGACACAGAGCCGCCACGAACAGTGTCGAGCTCAACCGGTCGGTCACACTTGCGCTCGCCTGAACCTCTCTCAATCTGCTCCGTCCTCGTCAGGTGGAGATATTATATCCGAATCGACTCCGTCCGCCGGTCTCAGCCGATCACGCATCGGCGCCGTTAGTTCGAGCTCGCCGCTGGCATCGACGCGCAATACGTAGTCGATATCGAGTAAGCGCGCTACGTGACGCCAGCGGCCGGGCCCGGCAACAAAGAGCGCCGTCGCGGCCGCGTCCGCCGTGACACCATTCGTGGCAATTACCGTTACGGCCTGAGTATGGGTTACCGGGTAACCTGTTTGCGGATCGATTATGTGGTGGAGTCGCGTGCCGTTGCGGTCGTAAAATCGTTCGTAGTCGCCGGATGTAAACGCCGCTTCTCCACTTTGAAGCTCGACGATACCGAGCAAGCCGATTTCGCGTGGATGTTGAATGCCGACCTGCCAGCGCCGCTCGTCCTGTCGTCCTCCGGATCGCCCGATGACCCTGAGATCGCCGCCGGCATTTACCAGAGCGTGCTCGATTCCGCGTTCGAGCAGCAGGCTAATAATCGTATCGACCGCAGCACCTTTGGCGATTCCGCCCAGATCGAGCATAAGTCCTCGTGAGCTGCTCTCGATACGTTGGCCATCGATCCGCAGGGATGCGATCTTCGTCCCGGCATCCAGATGTGCTGAGATCTCGTCTGCAGACGGCGGTAGCTGAGGGTTCTGCACGCTCGAATGAAACCCCCAGAGCTCTACGAGTGCGCCCAGCCCGGGCTCGAAAAAGCCCTCGCTGAGCGCGGATAGCCGCTGCGCCTCGACTATCAACGCCGCCAATGGCGACGTCACGAGCGCCGGCTCGCCGGCGTGAATGGCGTCGTTTAGCTCCGCAAGCTGACCGGGTACCCAGGCGTAATAGTCCTTCTCAAAAGCACTCAGTACTACCTCGATCTCACCGAAGAGAGACTGAGCATCGGTGGCATCCGCAGCGCGTATGCTCAGATCAACCCACGTGCCCATGGCGTAGATACGCTGCCGGTGCAACTCTGTGGGCTGGTCCGCGCAGCCACAGATCAGCAGAGCGCCCAAACCGACTGCGAGTTGTGTACAACAATTCACGGCGGCAATCAGAACAGCGCTATTTTTGCAGCAGACGATCTATAGCGTCGAATAGCGTATCCGCTATGTTCAATCCGAATGCTCGGTCCAGTTCGCGAATACCCGTTGGACTCGTGACGTTGATCTCGGTCAGATAATCTCCGATTATGTCCAACCCGGCGAATACGATGCCTTTGGCTCTCAATATCGGTCCGACACGGGAGCACAACCAGCGGTCTCGCTGCGTAAGCTCGCGGCCTTCCGCCTTGGCACCCATGACCAGGTTGCCGCGGCTTTCGCCCGGCGCAGGAATCCGCGCGAGTGCGTACTCGATGGGTGAGCCGTCGATAAGGAGTATTCGCTTATCGCCCTCGGCGATCTCCGGGATATAGCGCTGCGCGAGAGTAAACTTGGAAGCGTTGTCGGTCAGTGTCTCCAGTATGACATTGGAGTTGGGCTCACCGTGAGTCACGATGAAAACTGATCGCCCGCCCATCCCGTCCAGCGGTTTGACGACGATCTTCTCTTGCTCTGTCAGGAATCGCCGGAGTTCGTCGAGATTTCTGGTAATCAGGCTCGCGGGAGCGCAATCGGGAAACCACGATGTGTAGACCTTCTCATTGATATCTCGGAGACTCGCTGGTTTATTGATCACCAACAACCCACGCTCCTCCGCCAACTCAAGGATATAGGTCGTGTAGATGTACTCCATATCGAACGGAGGATCCTTGCGCATGAGCAATACCTGCAGCTCCTCTAGACCGCCGACCCATTGTTCACCTGTCTCATACCAACGGCTGGTGTCGTCATAAACCTTAATCTGTAGGCCATCTCCGAGCGGCGCTCCATCCCGAACAGCCAGGTCATTCTGGCGAAAATAAATAAGCGTCCAGCCCCGGCTCTGGGCGGCGAGCAACATCGCTAGCGTAGAGTCTTTGCCAGGCTGGATGCTCTCGATTGGGTCCATGACCACGCCTAGCAGACGTTGGGAGTCGGTCATCAGGGTTCCTTATCTGAAGATGCGTGCGGGTTCGCAGTTATGCCCATGACGAGGAAGCTACTATACGCCGAGCTACCGGGCCGGGAGGGAATGGACAGAGGTTACCGAACTTCGATCGGGTTCCGCCGCCTTTGATGGCTGCCAGGTCACTGCGGTTCGTTGGAAGGCATCTTGCCAGTATGTAAAATGGCGTTCTGGCCTAGCGATTGACAAGACTTGTTGCTTCCGGCCCATACTCTTAAGCGTCCGTTGAGGAGGAGTGCGTGTCTAACGGAAATGTTGTGGAATCGAAATTCGACCTTGAGGGGTTAAAAATCCTGGTCGTTGACGATAGCAAAACAATTCGTCGGACGGCCGAGACGCTACTCGCGAAAGAGGGATGTGAAGTTTTCACAGCCGTGGACGGGTTCGATGCCCTGTCCAAGATTGCTGATCATCGTCCCGACATTATCTTTGTCGACATTATGATGCCCCGGCTGGACGGCTATCAGACTTGCTCGCTGATCAAAAATAATCAGGCATTCAAAGCGACTCCGGTCATCATGCTGTCAAGCAAAGACGGATTATTCGACCGGGCTCGAGGTCGGCTCGTCGGTTCCGAACAGTATTTGACGAAGCCTTTCACCAAAGACGAGCTTCTCGGCGCAATTCGGAATCACTCGTCCAAATCAGATCGCACAGCAGGTAGTTGATTGTGGCGCTGGTAATGATCGTCGATGACTCGCCTACGCAAATCCATGTCATGAAGACGGCTCTGGAGAAGCACGGCTTCGAGACGATCTCTGCAACCAGCGGCTCCGAGTGCATTGCTCTGGCCAGAGAGATGCGCCCGGACCTGATTTTAATGGACGTGGTTATGCCGGGCGTGAACGGGTTTCAGGCGACGCGCACCCTGACCCGAGACCCGTCCACTCAGTCGATACCAGTGGTGATGGTGACGACCAAGAATCAGGAAACCGATCGACTCTGGGGGATGCGCCAGGGTGCGGTAGACTATATCGTCAAGCCGGTAACTGCCGCGGCTCTTGTGGCGAAAGCGCAGGAGGTATTGCGTCGATCCATGGGGGGTCTTGTTTGACGCTCAGCGCACTAAGCGACAAGCCCTTCGAGCTGCTGGTAGCCTTGGAACAGCGGGCCCGCACCGCGATTGCAAATCGTGAAGGCCGGGATAAACAGGGCGAGGACTGGGTCGGAGTCGGCTTCAAGTTAGGCCAGGAGAACTTCGTTACCGCGCGGAGCGATGTTCGAGAGATACTCCCGATTCCGAACGCGATCACGCGCGTTCCGGGCGCCAGACCCTGGCTGCGAGGAATCGCCAATGTGCGAGGCCAACTCATTACGATCGTCGATCTGAAGGCCTATCTTGGCGGCGGGGCCTCATTGATGGGCCGTCATGCGCGTGTTTTGGTGCTGGCCAGCAGGGACGTGCCGACGGGTATACTGGTGGACGAGGTCGTTGGCTTTCGACGCTTCAGCTCAACTGACTATACTGGCGAAACGCCGGCAACGAACATTCGCTGTGAGAACTACCTCGACGGGTGTTATCGTCGAGACGACGAAGTTTGGCCGCTCTTCAGTCTGGCCAAGCTACTGCGGGAAGAGCAGTTTCTCCGACCAAACCAGGAGACGGGGGCCTAGCTGACGCGATGCTGAAGAAAAGCCCTTGGGCAAGAGTGTTGTTGGTGCTGACCGCCCTCCTTCTCGGTATGCTTGGTTGGACGATCTGGCTCCTGTGGATGAGTGGAGGCACTGAGGTCGTCGACGAAAGACTGCTACAGGCGCTAGTCACCGGCGCGCTGATTCTAGCTCTGTCGATGATTGTTGCGCACTTGCGAGCGGGCGACTTCCGACGTGCAGCGACTCTCCAAGCCGAGCAGAACGAGCAGAATCAGCAGGCAATACTGCGCCTCCTCGATGAACTATCGAGTTTGGCGGACGGCAATCTCACCGTCCACGCGACGGTGACAGACGACATTACCGGCGCGATTGCAGATTCGATCAATTATGCGATTGGCGCGCTTCGGGATCTTGTAGCGACTGTGAATAACTCTTCGATCCTGGTCGATGCAGCCGCCAAGCAGACCGAAGCGGCATCGCAGCACTTGGTACGGGCGAGCGAGACTCAGACCAAGCATGCGGCAGCGGCGTCGGAGTCCATAGGCCAGGTCGTGAGTGCGATCGAAGAGGTCTCCGGTAACGCTGAACGTTGTTCGGATGTGGCGCACCACTCAGTAGATGTCGCGCATAAGGGCGGCGAGGCCGTTCGTCGAACCATCGACGGCATGAATACGATTCGTGAGACGATCCAGGATACCTCCAAGCGCATCAAACGTCTTGGCGAAAGTTCCCAGGAGATCGGTAATATCGTTGCGCTAATCGAGGAAATCGCCGAACAAACCAACATCCTCGCCTTGAACGCCTCGATCGAGGCATCCAGAGCTGGAGAAGCCGGTCGGGGATTCGCCGTCGTCGCGGATGAAGTGCAGAAGTTAGCTGAGCGTTCGAGCAACGCCACCAAGCAGATCGAAGTGTTAGTGAGTACCATCCAGTCCGATACTAACGAGGCCGTCGTTGCCATGGAGCGCAGCACCACGGACGTTGTGGGTGGCTCGCTACTCGCGCAAAATGCGGGCGCTGCACTCGTTGAGATTGAGCAGGTTTCCCACCAGATCGCGAGTCTCGTCCAGAATATCTCGACTTCCTCGAAAGGTCAGACAGAAGTGGTTGCCAGAATTGCGAGCAACATTGCGGTCTTGCGGGAGATCAGCTCGAAGGCACTGGAATACACCGCTTCGACATTGAGCGCCATCAGTAAACTCTCGCAGCTTGCCTCCGAGCTGCGCAAGACGGTGAGCGGCTTTGTGCTTCCGGACGTATCGACAGGTACCGGGATCCTCAGTAAGAAGCAGGTTGCGAAGAGCCTGCAGCCGGGGCGGCCAGCACAAGATGTCGCGGCAGAACCGCCTCCCAAGAAACGCCGCCGATCCGGTTAGTGATGCCCGTCGCTGATATGCATGCTTTGGTCGCTCAGTCTCTCGATCTGGTTAGTGGCGAACTGACGGTCACGCTGGAAGAGGCTCGCGTCCAGCTGGAGCAACTCGTCAATGGAAATGCCGATCAAGAAGCATTCTCGCGCTGTGCGGATCTCCTGCATCTGTCCCACGGAGCTCTGAAGATTGCCGAGGTTGATGGAGCAGCGTTACTCGCGGAGGAAATCGAAGAGACCTGCCGGTATCTTGGTACCGCGACAGATCCCGACACGGTAGACAAAGGCATAGAAACGCTAGTTCGAGCGATGGTGCAACTGTCTGCCTATCTCGACCGGCTCCTAGCCGGAGGTCGTGACGTCGCGTTGGTACTGCTGCCGCTGCTCAATGACCTTCGCCAGCACCGCGGTAAGCCGCAGCTGTCGGAGGGGGCCCTCGTTCTGCTCAACAAGGCGTCGTTCGCCCCGGCCGCGCGCCAAGACGACTCCGGCATTGCTCTTTCCGAAGACAGCGTCCAAGCTTTCAGACAGATTATCGACGCCTTAAGAGCTGAGTTTCAAGCAGCACTCCTTGGCTGGATTCGTGATGAGGATTCTGCGGGGAATCTGGCGGAGCTGGTCCGCGTCAGCCGCGAGTTGGAGACCGTTGCTAGCGTCGAATCGGTGCAGCAGTTCTGGTATGTACTAACGGGCGTGTTAGAGGCTCTCCAGGATGGGGGGCTAGAGACGACTAATGCCCTGAAGCGCTTTGTCGGTCAGGCCGACCGGCAACTCAAGCGCCTGTTGGACGAAGGTGAACAAGCATTCGTCGATTCCCCGCCGATAGAGTTGCTAAATAGCTTCCTCTATTATGCCGCTCGAGCGACAGGAGATGGAGAGCGGCTCGGCGCGATTCGTACAGCTTACGAACTCACCGACATCGTGCCGGGCGAGGAATATCTGGCTGAAGCCACCGTGCGCATGGCAGGCCCAAGCGTGACGCTCATGCGAGCTGTTGCCGACGCGATCAAGGAGGATCTCGGCAGCGTCAAAGACGTGCTGGACGTCTTTGTTCGGACTGGTACGGAGAACGTGGCGGATCTCGAGCCACAGTTGGAGATGCTGAAGAAAATCGGCAGCACTCTCGGCGTGCTGGGGCTAGCCAAGTCCAAGGACGACATTCAGAAGGAAACGAACGCACTAAGCACGATAGTTGACAGTCAGAGGGCCCCCGATGAGGCGGAGTTGGAGCAGATTGCTGCCACGCTCCTGAGCGTTGAGGATGCCTTAGACACGGACCTGGTTCGAGCCGTCGTCCCTTCTGAGAACGACGAAGACCCGTCTGGAGACGCTTCCGCCGTTCAACTTCAGCAGGCAACCAAATCGGTCATCGGGGAATGTATCGTCAATCTAGCTCGCATCAAGGAAGCTGTAATCGACCTCATCGAGAGTCCCGGCGACGTACGCGCTCTTGACGAGATTGGGCCGCAGCTCAGGGGCATTACGGCGGGATTGTTGATGCTCGACAAGACACAAGCCGTCGGCGTGGTAGAACGTATCGGCAGCGTCATAGCTACTCGTCTTGCTGCGGGAGAAGTGCCGCTGGCACCCTACCTGACGGAGCGTTTGGCAGACGCCGTCGTTAGTCTTGAGTACTACATTGAAACCATCAGCACCGGTCGTAGTGACCCTTGGTACATGTTGGATGATGCGGAACGCTGTCTTGCGATTCTGGAAACCCCGCCCGAGCCAAGTGATGACGATACGCTACTCGTGCAGGAAGGCGAACTGGACGCCGACGCGGAACAGGCGGAGTCCGGATCCACGACGGTGACCTTGCAGCCGGCGGTTATGGTGGTCGATGCAGAGCGATCCGATCCGGACTTGGTCGAGATCTTCATCGAAGAAGCGAAAGAAGAGGTCGAGAACATCGAGCGCTATCTGTCGGCTTGGCAACAGAATCAGGACGATTCAGACGCGCTGCTTAACATCCGGCGTTCGTTCCACACGCTTAAAGGCAGCGGTCGAATGGTGGGCGCTCAGGTAATCGGTGAGTTTTCGTGGAGCATTGAGAATCTCCTCAACCGCAT
>SMVB01002513.1_pt1 | contig 28109 bp, 24 predicted proteins | sample 2456461 | NCBI WGS metagenome assembly SMVB01 (sample SAMN11095934, study PRJNA526329) | marine sediment metagenome | biome: Marine sediment; feature: Surficial sediment; material: Deep marine sediment; isolation source: Hadal surficial sediment | place: Pacific Ocean | collected 2014-05 | depth... | reverse complement strand
GACCCACGCGCTGCTCGACGCGTACACCGCCCGTCTCGCGCCGATGGGCCGAACCGGAAAACCCGAGGAGATCGCAAAGCTGGCGCTCTTCCTGGCCTCGGACGACAGCTCCTACTCGACGGGGTCGGAGTTCGTGGCCGATGGGGGACTCACTTCAGGCTATCCACCGCCGAGTGCGGGCTCCTGAGTTCCGGTTTAGCGAATCCTCGAATTCCAGGAGCCCAACAAGGACCGAGCGAAAGGAACGATTCGCGGCGCTAGACTTTTTGGGCACTTCCAAAGCCAGGAGACCCCATGAAGGAATTACGAGACAAGATCGCAGTCGTGACCGGCGGCAGCGGCGGAATCGGCAAGGCGATCGGCGAGGCCATGCTCGCGCAGGGCATGAAGGTCGTTCTTGCGGACATCGTCGAAGACGAACTCAGCCAGACCGCGAAGGAATTCGCCTCCGACGACTTGATCGGGATCCCCGTCGACGTGACTTCCATCGACTCGCTCGAAGCGCTTCGCGACGCGACCATCGATCATTTCGGCGGCGTTCACGTGATCGTCAACAATGCCGCCGTCGGGGCCGGGGCCAAGGGCAGTGTCTGGGAACATCATCTTCACGACTGGAAATGGTCCCTCGATGTCAACGTCCTCGGCGTCATCAACGGCATGAATGCCTTCATCCCCACCCTGGTCGAGCAGAACGAGGGCCACGTCGTCAACACGTCTTCCGGCAACGGCGCCTATTTTCCCATCGCGAGCAGCGGGATCTATCCCGTCACGAAAGCGGCCGTCACGACGCTCACCGAATGTCTCTGGGGACAACTACGCGAGATTGGATCGAACGTGAGTGCCTCCCTGCTCCTCCCCTCGAGCCCGACGCCGGGCGTGCTCGCAACCGGGATCTGGAAAGCCGGTGCGAATCGGCCCGATCGATATCTGCGTGGCGACCCCGACGACAATAATCCCCGAGATGCTCTCGCCGACTATCGCGCGCGCGCCGCAGAGGCGGGCCAGGAGGTCCATGTCGCACCGCTCTCGGATGTCGCCGACCTCTGCATCAACGCGATTCGGGACGACCAGTTCTGGGCCACCTACCCCCTCGAACATCAGACGGAGAAGCTGCGTGCCCGCTTCGAGTCGATGCTGAACCGCACCTCGCCCGACTATCTGCGCGAGGTGAATCTGATGTCAGCAGGCGCCGACGAGCGCTCGAAGCAATGATCCGAAGACGGCGTCCGGGACTCGATTCTCGGGGTCGAACAGGATAAGGCCTCGAGAAGACGAGCCGATCACGACTTCGAGCCGGTCCCCTTTCCGCTCTCGACCGCCCACGGCGGGGCCTTCATCGTGTAGGGGATTTCGCGTCGATCGAGGATCTGATTGAGAACCCGCGTGTAGCCGGTCTTCGAGATCCGCCAGACACCGTCTTCCTTGCGGTATTCGTCATGGTAGTAGACGAACATCTCATCCACGAAGCCCTGCGCCTTGTTGAAAAAGTGGTGGTACATCGCCCAGATCGCGGTCGCCGTGGTCTCGCTCTCGAGCGTGATCTCGGGCATTCCCGCCATCCAATACGCGATGATCTGTGCGTCGGGGTCATGAGAATCGATCAGGAAGGTCAGCAGCTTCTCGCGATCCGCAAAAACGTACTCGCCATCCGAATAAGACGTGACGACATCTTCGGTCAGCGTCTCCTTCAACGTGTCGTAGTCGTTGTAGGTCATCGCCCGGAAATACCGGTATTTGAGAGTCTTGATTTCTTCGAGGGCGCGCAGTTCGGCGACCTGGCGCTCCAGCGTATCGAGATCGGCCATGGCGGAATTCTCCGTTCGATACCCAGGATCGAGTCGGGAATCGGGATGGGTCGGGCGGGCGCTCGACCAGATTGTGACGGGCCGGCGATCGACTCGCGATCCATGGGACCCGGACTCTTAGTAGGCTAAAGGAGGTTCAATAGAGGTTCAGAGGAGGTTAGAGGAGATCAGAGCAGGTAGCTGTCACCCGAAGCACGCACGGTCAGATCGCGGATGGACACGCCCCAGGGTTGATCGATCGCTCCGAATCGCTCGACCGCTCGATCCGCAAGCGCCGCCATCTGCGAACGGTAGTCCCGTCTACGACACAAGCCTCCGCCTCGCCGCCCGCCGCGACGATCGACGCCACCGTCTCCTCGAGCTCACCCTCGTCCACATCCGAAGCCACGACGCGCACACCGAGTGCCGCCGTTTTCTGGGCGACCCAGCGACCGAAGCCGCCGGCCGCTCACGTGATGATGACCTTGCCTGAAACATGATTCGCCATCGCGCTCTTCGTCTCCCTGGGTCCAACCCGTCCAAATGAACGGTCGAATACCGGATCGAACATTCGACATCGGGGCGGCTCGTGCTGGCTTCCGGAATGGCTGCGCATGAAGATCGCGAACCGGATCATGACCGGCTGGCGAATCGTCGAGCGAAACCCGGGAAGCGACCTCAGTCGATCGACTGAAGCGTTCGGTCGACGTACTCGAAGAGAGCGGGCCGGTGGAGTTCGTGCTCCCGAAGCGTGCGGCGGTAGAAATAGCGAAGGAACTCCGCGTCCCGATCGGCCCCCGATTCGACGACGACTTTTTCGAGTTCGGCATTCGCCTGGGTCAGATCCTCGACAGGGTGACCCAGGAGCAAAGCGATTTCCTCACGTTCGATCCGGTCGAAGACCGGCCCCAGCGCATCCACACGTTCGAGGGCAAGTGCGAGCCGCAGCGACCGATCGAGTTCGTAGAGTCGCCCCTCGTCTCCCGCCGCCTGCTCCTTCAAATCACGCAGCTGATGGATCAAGCTCGCGTAGGCAGGGCCTCGATAGGATTTCGGTACTTCGTAGGGCTCGATCTCGGGAAGCTCGACCCGCATGAGCTGCCCGATTCCAGCCAACGCGGCGCGCGCCCAGACGATGGACCAGGCCTGATACATCGCGTGATCGACCTCGGGCTGGGCACCCGCAACAAAATGCGCCATCACGAGCGGCGTGCACAGATTGAAACGCAGGCCGTGAAACTGCACGACGTCGAAGTCGACGTCACGGCCGGAGATCTCCGCATAACGACGCAGGGCGGGCGCGAGATCACCGAGGGGTTCCCCCAGATCTCGACATAGCATCCCGCCAAGATCCGCGAGCGGATCGCCGAGATAGCCCGTTTCCATGTCGAGAAGCGCGGTCACCCGATCGCCTTCGAAGAGGAACTGACCCGAATCCGCCTGCACGAAGGTCACCTCCCGGCGACCCGTCGGAATATTCCGATAGACCCACTGGACCGCAAATTCGAGCATCGGCTCCGGCCGCCGCTTGGCCTTCCGGTATTGCTCGACCCATTGATCGAAATCACCCAACGCGAGCGTTCGTTCGCCTTCGCGACGTTCGAGCCCATGGGCTTCGAACTCCGCAGCGTCGATCGCATGCATCTGAACGAGTAGCTCGATGTAATGATCGAGAATCTTCGCCTTGACCCGTGGGTCTTTGACTGTGTCGAGGTTGAAGTCGCCCGGCAGGCGATCCATCACGATGCCCTTGGGATCGGGGCAGATCCCGTAGACGTGGGGGACGGGCAGTCCGTTCGCCTCCTGCACGCGATAGATAGTCGCTTCGTGATCGAGGACCGACTCGACGCGCTCGCCTTCCTCGTGCCCTCGGTCGCCCCGAAAGTAGAGTTCGAGCCGCTCCCCGTCCTCGCGTTCGAGATCGAAGAAATAGGCGGGGCGCCAGCGTCCCTGCTTCCGCAGGTTCGATACGCGACCGCCCAGCTCCTGTTCGACCCACGCGAAGGCGCGCTTCCAATCCGGCGTCAGGTCTTCCAGCCGCTCGCATTCATCCGCCATATCGCTCATTCGCCTCTCACACCTCGCCTCTCACACGTAGTGCAGGGCGCACAGAGCAGCGCCACCCCGATCCGGGATCGAAGGTCGCCAGAAGAGTGCGATGCGTCAAGCGGCCCTGCTCCACTCGGGCCTGGTTTGGCCCGAGTGGAGCAGGGCGTTTAATAACGGGATCAGCGAGAGGGCGCGGTCGTGGAGCCACTCCGGCCCGAACGTCCACCGCCGGAGCGCCGACGCTGACCGCTGCCACCGCCGGAGGGCCGCGATCCGCCACGCGATCGACGTCGTGCGGGCTCACTGCGAGAGCCATCGTCCCGCGCGCCACGACTTCGATTGCCGCCCCGATCTCCCGCCTTCGAAGGCGGGGCCGCAGCGACCTCGGGGGTCTCGAGTCGGGGGATCGGTGCACCGAGTACGCGTTCCGTGTCGCGCAACCACGCGCGGTCTTCGCTGGTGACGAACGTGAGCGCCTTGCCGCTTGCCTCGGAACGACCGGTTCGGCCGATGCGATGCGTATACGTCTCGGGCGTGCTCGGCGGATCGTAGTTGATCACGTAATCGACACCGGCGACGTCGAGTCCCCGGGCGGCGATATCGGTCGCGACCAGGATATCGAACTGGCCATTGCGAAAGCCGTTCATGGCCCGATCACGCTGGGCCTGGGACATATTGCCCTGCAGCGCGACGGCGTTCAGTCCACCCTGAGCGAGCTGAATCGCCATTCGCTTGGCGCGATGCTTGGTGCGCGTGAAGACGATCGCAGTTTTGCAATCCTCTGCTCTCAGCACCTTCTCGAGCAATGCCTTCTTCCGACTCGGATCCGTCGCATAGAGCGCGTGCTCGATCTGATCGGCCGGAGCGGAATGCCCGAGATCGACGGCATGTGGATCGTTCAGAACCTGGTTCGCAAGCGATCGAATCGCCTTCGGCATCGTCGCCGAGAAGAGCAGGTTCTGCCGATCCTTCGGCAGCTGGGCGAGGATCCGCTTGATGTCGGGCAGGAATCCCATGTCGAACATGTGATCCGCCTCGTCGATTACGAGGGTGTCGACCGCCGACAGGTCGAGCTTTCGCTGCTTCAGCAGGTCGAGCACGCGTCCCGGGCATCCCACCACGATCTCGGGATCCTGGCGCAACGATCGAATTTGCGAGCTCGCCGGGACGCCTCCGAAGATCGTCAGGGTTCCGACCTCGGTGAAGCGTGCAAGCAAGCGAATCTCGGCATCGATCTGGATGGCGAGTTCGCGCGTCGGGGCAAGGATCAGTACGAGGGGACCGCGACCCGGCTCCTCGATCAGACGCTGCAGGATGGGCAGGGCGAACGCGGCAGTCTTGCCGGTTCCGGTCTGGGCGAGGCCCATGACGTCCTGCCCCTCGAGACAGGCGGGGATGGTTTCGACCTGAATCGGTCGGGGATCGGAAAAGCCCGCGGCCTCGAGGCCGCGGATCAGCTTGGAATCAAGGCCAAAGCGGTCGAAGCCGCTCTCAGCCTTATCATGCGCGATTGCGCTGGACAAATTGGTTCTCCACCGCGCGCGTACGCTCGAATGGCGCACACGACGGTCTTCTTGAATTCAAACCCAGACAACAGAAAAGGGAGAGAGTCGATTTGCGGCAAGACCTCGAAGGGGGGACGAGTCGCTGTTTTCGACCCAGGGGTCGAAGGTCGCAGGCTCGTGACGCTGAACGTCGAGAGGTCCTGTTGTTTGCCGTATGTTGCTCACCGTCCGGTAGGGGGCTCAGGACATCTGTTTCGTCTTCGTCCGGAGCCATTTCGGAACAGGTGGGCTGTTGATCGCGACGTGCCCTGGCGGACACGGGATCGATCGCCGAGTGGTTTCCACCCGACCGGGCTCATGCCCGATTTGGCCAGTGTGTAGCCCTTTTGCCTTCGGTCAGCCACCCGAAGGACTTGAGCGCCGGCACACCCCCTTTCCCATGCCAACAATACGCAGCGAGAAACCCGTCAGGAGTCCGCTCTACCTCGCAGCTTTGCGAATGGACGCATCCGCAGAATCTCGAGCGTCCAAACGAATGGACCCGCATCGAGGAGACGCGCGAGTCGCGCGGACGGGCTTGGGTCCGTCGAGCAGGCTATCCGCGAGGCCGGATCCGATACCGAATCGGCAGATGCTTCACACCCGGAACGAGATTCGAAGCCACGCGTTCCGCCTCGCCGACCGCCTCCACGCTCTCGAGCCGCGGCAGCAGTTCAGCGAAGAGCGCCCCGGTCGTCTTGCGTGCGAGATGAGAGCCGATGCAGAAATGTTCACCGATCCCGAAAGCGAGATGGGGATTCGGGTTCCGATCGACGCGAAATTCGTTCGGGGCGTCGAAGACCGCCTCGTCTCGATTGGCCGAGGCGTAGAACATGACCAGTCGCTCCCCCTCGGAGAGCTTCCGACCACCGACCTCGACGTCTTTCGCGACCGTTCGGGCCATCGTGTTCACCGGTGTGACATAACGAAGGATTTCCTCGATCGCGCGTTTGTTGAGGCTCGGGTCCGCCTGCCACTTCGCGAGCTGATCGGGATGATCGAGCAGCGCCTTCATTCCGCCGGACAGCGCACCGCGAGTCGTCTCGTGTCCCGCGATGAACATCACGAGCAGATATCCCATCGTGTCGGCTTCGTTCATCGGCTCACCATCGACCCGTGCGTTCGCGAAGACGCTCACGAGGTCGTCGCGTGGATTCGCACGTCGATCCACGAGGATCTTCGAAAAATAGGCATGGAAGTCGAGTGCCGCCGCCATCACGGAAGCCTGCGGATCCTTCCCCTCACGCTGAAACTCGGGATCATCGCGCCCAAAGATCTCGTTCGTCGTCTTGAGGATGAAAGGCTCGTCCTCTTCGGGCGCGCCGAGGATCCGCGAGATGATCTTCAGCGGATGGATCGATGCGATTTCGGCCACGAAATCACACTCCCCCTCCTCACCCAGACCGTCGACGAGTTGGCGGGCCATCTCCTCGACGACATGATCCCAGACGCCCAGGCTGCGGGGCGTGAAGAACGGGCTCGCGACGGCGCGAAACTTACGATGGTCCGGGTTGTCCATCTCGATGATCGTGCGCATCTGGACTTCGGACTCGCCGCGCAGGTTCTGCTTGTCGAAATTGATGCCGTCCTTGCTGAGGAAGGACTGGGGGTTCTTCGAAATCTCGATGATGTCCGCGTGTCGCGTGATCGCCCAGAAGGGGGGCCATCCGTCGGGCTGGAAACGTTCGACCGGAGCGCTCTTGCGGAGCGATTCCCAATCGTCGTAGGGGTAGCCCCTGGCGGAATAGGAAGCGGGATCGATGAGCGACGAGCCATCGATCGGGGTTGCAGCAGCCATCGAAATATTCTCCTGGTCCGGGTTTTACAGTCCTGGCTCATCGGTCGAACGGGCGCATGACGCTAGCCAAAAGGCCCGGGACGGGAAGGGCCTGGATCAGCTCGCAGCGGGCGTATACCAGATGGGTGAAGTCCAGGCGCGTTCCTGTTGGATCGGCGCCATCAGCGGATCCGAACAACCGCCCGGCCGATCGCCCTCGGGCAGTGCGAGGCATTGCCAGGCCGAGTAGCGACAACTCGGGTTCTCGACGACGCGCGCGTAGTACACCGCGCGGCGCTCGGGATCGAAGTCGGGATCGCGCCAGATACCACACAGATCGGTGTGCCCGGGTCCCCGGGGCTCGCAGGTCGTCGGATCGACACTCGCCCCATTCGGTCCGCCTGCCACATCGACCACCTCTTCGTGAACGATTCCCTCTTCGTCGACCCAGCCCTTGATCACCTGTAGGCGCTGAAGGAACCCGCCGGGCGCCGTCTCCGTCCCCACGTCCTGGGTCGCCCAGACCGCAAATCCGGGCACGCGGTCCCCCCGTCGCGGCGGAAGGTCCGCGCCCATCGGAACGCCGCTCTCCTCCGCCCGCGCCAACACGTCCTTCGATGCGCAGAGATCCTCGGGAAGATCCCAGCCCGCATAGAAGCGTGGCTGGATCCGCGGACCGCTCGTTCCAAAGACCTCCTTGCGGCGCATCGCATCGAAGATCGCGGCCCGGGAATTTTCTTCGGCCCAGACGCCGATCAACCCGCCCGGATTATTCGAATAGTCCCCCATTCGACCGGCTTCCCCACGTGAGACGCGCAGGCTAGGCGAACCATCCGCGATTCCGAGATGTCCCGGCCAGGTTTTCTCTTCGACACCGCCCGCCATCGCGTTATGCGTATCGGTGCTGGCCATCAGGCCAAATTTGAAGGGGTTGACCCCGATTCGCTCCTCTTCGGCGAGCCCATCGGCTAGCGCATAGCGCACGTAACTGCGACGAGCGAGACAACTCGGTCCGAGATGGGGAACCCAATCTGCCAGGGGCCCGTCGTAACATTCGGACACGTCGTCCCCTCCGAAACGTTCGAAATTCTTGTTCTCGAATTTCTCGTAGTCACACAGCGCATCATCCGAGCCCATCACGGACGAGAGTCCTCGGCGACATTCCGAATCCCCCTTGTGTTGCATGATCTCGACGATCGGCTCCATCTCGATCCGGAGTGCCGCCCGCGCAGCCTCCTCCTCGATCGAAGCCGTGCCGGGATAGTCGATCGCAAACATCCGGCCGTTGCTGATATTCGAGTTGTGCGGAATCGCGAGGACCTGGCAGCCGCTGTCGGACTCGTTGCAGGTGTCGTGCAGGAGCTGCCAGAGTTCCCATTCGCGCTGGACATCCATGTAGCTCACGGGTCGTCGAGGTACGGCGCTGCCACGGAAGATCACGTTGCGATGGAGATTCGAGCCCATGCGAAAGGAGCTGTACTCGTAGGCGATGAACGCCGTCCGGTTGCAGGCGGTGGTGGTGTCATTCCACTGCTCGGCGGCCGTGATGATCTCGCGCCAGGCGATGTCGAGCGCCTCGGCACAGGCCTCGAAATCGTCCCCACAGATCTCGGATTCGCGACCCGGAAACGGGTTCATGATCTTGAAGCCGAGCGGCGAATCCGTCGGTGCGGTCGCATCGCGAATCTCGCGGCATTTCTCGGTCTTGTAGGCCGCAGAGCCCGGATTCGTACACAGCCACTGCTCACCAAGGAACTCGGCGTGATCCGTGACGGCGGCGAAATCGAGCGGCCGGTCGATCCGCACCGATCGCGTACCGCGGCCCGCATCGTCCTTTGGCGGCAGCAGGATGGGTTGACCGAAGGCATATTCGTAGGCGCCAGCGGGGCGCACTTCGAGATCGTAGTTCCAGGCATCGCTCGAGAGCGCCGTGTGGACATGCAGGTCGCCGAACAGGGCCATCCGTCGCGGATCCCGATGCGCACAGGCCGCGCGATCGGGTTCGACCGAAGAATCGGGAACCGCGAAGAGCTGCGAATCGATCGGATCGCCGCCGCAGCCCGTCACCAGAACGATGAGTCCGCCGAGGGCAACCCCGACGCAAGCCGCCCTCTGCCTTCGCGATTCGAGCTGCATCGAGTGTTCTCCATTCATTGATCTCAACAACCTCCTTCCTCTTCTCGGGCCGGGCTTGTCGGGCCATCTCGGAGGGCCCGTCCTCGATTCGCCGCGTCCATTCGAGCAGGCGTTTCCGGTCGAGCCGCGGATCCATCCCCGGCAACGTCATCGCGATCTTCACCTGTAACCGCCCTCAGACCGCTCTGGCAAAAAAAAATTCTGATTGCACGCCGCGGCTGGTCAACCCAACCCCACGATCATATGCTTCCAGACACCATGATTCACTACTCCAACCCGCCGATCCTTCTCCGCGATGTCATCCAGGACGTCGATCAAGTCGTTCGGACCCTCGAGCGCAGCGCGCCTTTCACGCCGCTGGGCGGCTGGTTCCGAAACGGCGTCGAGGATGACGAGCCGACGAGTGCGATGTGGTTCCAGAACGATTGGGTCCACGACGACCTCTCGATCGAGGGATCGGATCTCTTCTTCTGGCACGAGGGAATCATCGAGGCGAGCAAGAACTTCTACGGCGCCGAGGTCATCGTTCCTCAAAGCATCTACGTGAACCTGATGGCCGCGATCGACCGGGCCGGGCCGGCGCATACCGACAATCCGCGTTTTCAAGGTCGCAGCCGGGTCAATACGCCGATGTGGCTGTTGCGATCGATGCTCTGGTCGGGGCTCTTCGATCGCTGGTCGATCGTGCAGTCGACGTCGATCTGGTGGATGAACGACGTCGAGGGCGGCGCCCTCTACTACTGGCCGGATGGCCCGGACAAGCCTCGCCAGGAACACCACGGCGACATGGCGAATACGGCGCTCGTTGGCGACAACCATGGCATGTTTCATCAGGTCGGACCCGTCGGACCCTACGACGAGGGAACCCGTCTCGTCACTTCGCGGGCGGAACTCGCGCCGGCGACTGACGGCAGCGGCGATTGGGTCGTGACCGACCGGGGTGAGATTCGCTACCGCGCACCGCTCGATCGATATCGCGTGAGCGTCCTCTGGAAGGCCGACGTCTATCGGGACGAGGAGGAGCGGCAGAGGCAGCTCGCGGACTCGCTCTCCCGCGACGATGTGGCCCGGGTCTTCAATCGGGATCTCGCCGACAAGGGAGCGGGATTCCGCTTCGAAGTCGAGCGACTCGAAGACCCGATGCTTCAGAAGGAACTCGCAGAGGTCTACCCCGAATCGCGCCCGATCGGGTCCGCACCCTCGATCTTCGACGACGCCTACTGAGCCTGAGCCTCGGCCCGCGCCTCGAGAGCCCGGTTCGCAACCCCGCGTCGGCAGGCCGCAGAGGACAGCTATTTCGAGGCGGCCACGGAAGCTCCTCCCGTTTCGAATCCACCGTAGCCTTCGTCGGGCTGGACCCCCAACGTGTTGAGGGCCATCGAAACCAGCATGTATTGGCCGACGGTAAAGATGAGATCAAGCTTCTGCTCGTCGGAGAGCGTCGCCAACGACTGCCTGGTCGCATCGCTCACGAACGCATCGCCGTGGAGTTCGTCGGTCGCCCGAGCCTTTCCCGCGGAACGAAGAATCAGGCTACTGTCGAGACCGCTTCAAGACTCCCGCCAGAGAAAGAGAATCCCGCACATGAAACAATTCGATCGCAGCGAAGTCGAAGAGGCCTATCAGAATTTCGTCGCGGTCGGGGACAGCGGGGACTGGAATGCCTGGGCCGACCTCCATACGGAAGACGGCCGTTGGGTGGAGCACCATCTCGGAATCTTCGAAGGACGCGAGGCGATCCAAAAAGCCATCCTCGAGGTCATGAAGCCCGTCCCGATGATGCTGTTCCCAGTCGATTGGCACGTCATCGAGGGCAACCGCGTCGTCTACTATCCGTGGCAGGTCATGCCGGACCCCAAGGGTGGCGACGAGGTCTACCGTTTCGGCTGTGTCACCATCCTCGAATACGCCGGGGATGGCCTCTTCTCCCGCCAAGAGGATCTCTACAACCCGAATGAGGCCGATGAAGTCATGAAGCGCTGGATGCGAGCCGGCGGAAGGTTCGCGTCGTAGGCGCGAGCGGGGAGTCGACAACCTCCACTCGCGCTCACGGCTCGCACGTCCGCTCAGCCGTCGCCAAGGCCACGCCGACTGCTTCGGGCCGACGTGATCCAACAAGCCGGGCGCGCACTCGAACTCGAACCCGAGAGAGCTGCTCGTCAACCGATTGTCGCAACCCAAACACAAGAAGAGGAAGGTCCGTGAAATTCTACGATTGCCAGACCGCCCCGAACCCTCACCGAGCTCGAATCTTCATCGCCGAGAAAGGCGTCGAGCTCGAGACGGTCGAAGTCGACCTTGGAAAGCGCGAACAGCTCTCGGACGAATTTCGACGCATCAATCCTCGCTGCACCGTCCCGGTCCTCGAACTCGACGACGGGACCTTCCTCACGGAGAACGCCGGAATCGCGGCCTTTCTCGAGGCCTTCGCGCCCGAGCCACCGCTGCTCGGAACGTCGCCCGCGGAGAAGGGCCTCATCGCCGCTTGGAATGCCCGAATCGAAATCGAGGGCCTCTCGCCGATCGCCGATACCTTTCGAAATCGCAGCAAGGGCATGGTCGGCCGCGCCACGACGGGTCCAACGAACTACGATCAAATTCCCGAGCTGGCCGTACGAGGACATGCACGGGGCGTCGAGTTTTTCGAGATGCTGAACGCTCGCCTCGCTGACGTCGAATTCGTTGCGGGAGATTCGTTTTCGGTCGCCGACATCAGCGCGTTCGTCGTGACGGACTTCGCCGGCTGGGTCAAACTCGGCTTGACCGATGCCCACACGAACACCCGGCGTTGGTACGACCTCGTGAGCCAACGACCGAGCATCTCGGGCTAGATGCCCGCCCGATTGACCAGGGACCTCGTCAGGAAGCCATGACCGCCGACCCCGTCGATCCGAAACTGCGCCAGCGCTTCGAAGAGGCCGAGAAGATCCGCATCGGCGAAACCTCGCTCGCGCGCCCTGCCCTGCGTCCAGATGCCGCGTCCCTCCGCGCTCATTTCGAGAGCATGATCGGACGCAGTCCCAGCGAACTCGAGAATCCCCACGTCGAGCCGCGCGTGACCGATACCGACCGGGCCAAGGCTGTGCCCGCCTCGGTGCTGCTCGCGATCGTCCTGCGTGACCCCGAACCGACGATTCTCTTGACCCAGCGCCACCACGGGATTTCGTTCCCGGGCCATTGGGTCTTTCCCGGTGGCCGCGCGGATCCACGAGACGCTTCTCCGATCGAGACCGCGTTGCGGGAGGCGGAGGAGGAGATTGGCCTCGATCGCGGGCGAGTCGAAGTCCTCGGCCGACTCGGCGACTACGTGAGCCACAGCGGGTTTCGCGTGGTGCCGACCGTGGCACTCGTGCACCCCCCCTTCGAATTGACGCCACAGCCGGGCGAGGTCGAAGCGATTGCTGAAGTCCCACTCTCGCGGCTCGTCGACTCGTCGAGCTATTTCCTCTTTCGATTTCCGACTCGCAAGGACCGTGCTCATTTCGCAATGGACATGCACGACGCGGGGACAAGCGGTGGCGATGGGTTGATGCTGACGGGCGTGACGGTCTCGATCGCGATCGGCTTCTATGCCGAACTCCTGAAGACACACGTCGCCTGAGCGTGGCGGACGTCCGCGTTGACTCCGAGCCATTCCTGCGATCTTGAGTCCTCGGATCCGCGAGCCTATCCTGCGCTGACCATGCTCGACGAATCACAGCGGAAACAGTGGGATCGGGATGGATTCGTCAATCTGGGGCCACTCTTCGACGCCAGGGAGCTCGCCTCGATTGGCGCGGAGTACGATCGCCTCGTGACCCTCGATGCCCAGGTGCTGGGCAACGTTGCGGACGGTGTCTTTCCCTACCGGGCGATGATGAATTTTCGAAGCGAACTCCTCGCCGGCTTCATCCTCCATCCCGCCCTGCTCGAAGTCGCGGTTCAGCTGCTCGGAGAGGATGTTCGTTTCTGGTGGGATCAGGGTATCAACAAGGGCCCGGGGGCCGGGAGCTTCATCGCCTGGCACCAGGACAACGGATACCAGCCCGGCCGGATGCCCGCGTACTTGACCTGCTGGCTCGCACTCGATGATTCATCGCTCGAAAACGGTGGGCTCCAGGTGATCCCGGGCTCCCACAGAGGTGGCTCCCTCACGCATGAAATGCGCGGCGTCCATGCCGTCATCGACGAGAAGAGGATCGCGCTGGACGCGGCGATTCCGCTCGACGCGAAAGCCGGTGAGCTCGTGATCTTCTCTTCGCTGCTCGTACACCAGACCGTTGGAAACGAGACGGCGGATCGGCAGCGGCGTGCCTGGGTCATCCAATATTGCCGAGGCGACCAGCGCAACGAAGTCACAGGGGAGGTCTACGACAATCGCCCTTCGGTGGTCCGGGCCGGCCTTCCCGTTCGCGAGCTCCGCGCCGAGCGCCACTTCGACCTCCGCGCCGATCGGGCGTAGAAGCCACCAGCCAACGCTTTACCAACCACGAGCCCGGACACACTCAGCCTCGCGGCCTCCGCGCGCCGCCGCGACGACGACGTCTCGAGGAACGCTTCGGCGAGGCATCGCCTGCCTGGGCTGCCGCCTTCCTGGGACGACTGCCTCGCCGACGCTGTCCACCTCGCTTCTTCCTGGACTTTTTCTTCGTCGCTTCCTTTTTCTTCCGAATCGGATCGAAGAAGGATGCCGGCCGCGCTGGCACCCGGCGACAGACGTCGCAGATTCCGCATTCTTCCGCGATCGGAATTCCGAAATACTCACCCAGGAGCTCGCCGCGGCAGCGTTCGGCAATCGCATATCGATCGACCGCATCGAGCCGTTCCCCGTCCTGCTTTCGAAGCGTTCGCAGCTGCTCACTCAATCGTCGCGTGTGCTGTTTCAGCTCCTCATGCGGCACGAGCGCTTCGATCGTCTTCTCCTTACCGATCCGGACCAGGCCCGCGGACTCGAACATCGCCACCGCAGCAGCGGTGACCCGCTGCGCGACCCGCGCCGAAGCGGCGAGATCCACCAGGTCGGGTTCGCGGCCCTCTTCGACATAGGCGACGAGCGCGTCGGCGACCTGATACAGCTGGGCTGGAGCCGTCCGACTCTGGCTGAGCAGAAACTCGTGGATATTCCGGTCGACACCATCGTGCAGCAGAATACAGTTCGCCCGCTTGCCGTCACGGCCGACGCGCCCGGCCTCCTGCACATATTGCTCGATCGAAGCGGGCGTCTGAAAGTGGACGACATAACGAAAGTCGCGCTTGTCGATCCCGAGCCCGAACGCGCTGGTCGCGACCATCACGTTTCGGCGGCCACTCTTCATGAACTCTTCTTGTTGTGCGCGACGATCGCTCCCGTTCATACCGCCGTGGTAGCGGTTCACCGGGATCTTCATCTGTTTGAGCGCACCGTAGACGGTGTCGACATCACGCGTCGTCGAGCAGTAGACGATCCCCGGGCGCCGCAAGCGGATCACGAGACGCCCGAGCGCGCGCAACCGCGCGTCGCCGGCGCACTCGATCACTTCGAAGGCGAGATTCGCTCGATGGGGCGAGGCGACGATCTCGAGGGGGTCGCGCAGGTCGAGAATACGTTTGAGATCCTCACGAACGGACTCGGTCGCGGTCGCCGTGAGCGCCATGATAGGCGGCCGGCCGTATCGCTCGAGCAGCGTCCCGAGACGCAGATACGCCGGACGGAAATCGTGTCCCCACTCCGAGGCGCAATGCGCTTCGTCGACCGCGAAGAGCGAGATCCCGCTCTTCGCGAGCGCTGCAAGGAGTTCGTCGCCCGCCAATGTCTCGGGCGTCGTCATCACCAGAAGCTGGCCACCCTCTTCGATCCGAGCAACGGCCCGCTTTCGCGCGGTCCCTCGAATCGTGCCGTCGAAGCGGACTACGGGGAGGCCACGCTTCTCGAGATTCGTGACTTGATCCTCGATCAAGGCCAGCAGTGGCGACACCACGACGACGGGTCTTGGAAGAATCAGCGACGGAATCTGGAAACAGGCCGATTTTCCGTACCCCGTCGGCAAGACCACCAGGGCATCGCCGCCGCCGAGCGCATGCGCGATCACCTTCTCCTGCTCGGGATGCAGCTGTTCGAAGCCAAACGCACGCGCGGCATCTTCGAGACTCAACGGACCTTTCAGTCGCATCGGCTCGGGTCGAGGAGCTGCGGCCTTCGGACTACTCGTCCGGGCCGAAGACGTCGACGAGGTTGGAAGCGTCCGAGGTTTCGGAGGCTTCGCGGGGGTAGGCGATGTCTGAGATGTTGAGGATGTCGGGGATGTTGCCGAGGAGTCATCCGCGCGCGTCGCGGTCCAAGAAGCCGGCCCCGCTGGCGGAACCGATAATTTCGATTGCCTTCGCCGGGTCCGGCGCGGGCGCGAGGGCGCGGGGGCGGAATCCCAGTCCCCGAAATCGTCTTCGAGACGGAGCCATCCGGTCTCTACACGCGTCCTGCGCCCGGTCCCCTCGGCGCTCTTCGACGTCGTCTTCCAGGTCGAAGCGGATCTCTCGGAAGTGGCCCTCGGGCTCGATTCCTGCTCTGCCGAAGCCTTCTCTTCGGAAGCCTTGACGGGTGTGGCAACGGCTCTCTTCTTGGCGGGCGCAGTCTCCTCCGCTGTGGCCTTCTTCGTGGCGGTCTTCTTCGCGGCAGTCTTTTTTGTAGTGGCCTTCTTCTTCGCCGCCACCTTCTTCTTTACCGCCGCCTTCTTTTTCGGTGCGGCCTTCTTCTTCGGCACGGCCTTGCCTTTTGGCGCGGCCGCTTTCTTCGCAGCAGCCTTCTTCGTCGCTGTGCCCTTCTTGCTGCTGGGCGCCGCCTTCTTCCGCGAGCCGTCAGCCGATGTCTTCGCGCGTGCCGTCAACCTGGTCACCTTCGCCTTCGCAGCCTGCGTTGCAGGCCTCAGCCGTCCGTTTCATTCCCCATTCCGCAGGTCCGGAGACACCGAAAGCCCCGATCAGGCGTTCCGACGCAAGGATCTCTCGACGACCGAGAGCGCGGATCAGCGTGGCGGTCCGGTGGGTCGACCGCCTCGGCTCCGCATAGGGTATCGCGCAGAGGCGCTGCCCGCCGCCTCCCCTGTTTTCGCCCATCCGGCGCGGGAGATCTCGTGATCCCAAGGCTCGACCCTGTCCTCATCGGCGTTCTGGACCTCGACGAAGGAATCGAACGCTGAACGTCACGGACCGGCGTCCGTCCCGCCTACAGATCTCGGGACTCGCGGCGCCCGGCCGGAGATCGATCTCGAGTGGCTGACCCCGGATCCCGATCAGACCAACCGATCCGCTCTGCGCGAGGGCCTCAGTCTCCTCGAGGCGCCACGTCCGAGTGACGGGTGTTAGGCATGCGACGACACACAGAGGACCGTCCAGGAGTGCTCGGCCCAAGAGGTCGAGACTGCGCGGATCGGCTCATTCCGTCTCCGACCGGATCAAGTCGAGACTGTATTCGAGGTTCGCAATCTGTTCCTTCGCAGTCTTGCCCTCGGGCGAAAGGCGGAGCACATCGACCCCCGCGTCGCGGAAAGCCCAAATCCGAGCACGGACCATGTCCTCGGTGCCAATCAGATAGGCCCCGAGCAGCATTTCATCGGGAACGGCCGCCGTGGCACCCGTCCGATCGCCCTCGATCCAAAGCCGCTGGACCTCGCGCGCGACATCCTCGTAACCCGCCCGGGAATAGGCGGCGTTATAGAAATTCGTAGCCGGCGAACCCATGCGACCTCGCTACTCCAGCCAGACACGAAATCGTCCCTGACAGCGAGTCACTCGCGTTTGTATTCCCCCATGTCGAATGTCCGAGTACGTCTCCGAGTCATCATCTTCGAAGCGGCAACACTGGCCGGTCGGGCCTTCGACGTCACGCTCCTCTTCGCAATCCTCGGAAGCGTTCTCGTCGTATGTCTCGGAAGCGTGTCGCTCATACCCTCGCAAGCCGGCGGGCTAGAGCGAGTCCAACCAACCCACCACGGCCTGACCGATCTCGACGGGTGAATCCTCCTGAATGAAATGAGCCCCCGAGACGGTCACTTCCGTCTGATTCGGCCAGCTTCGGCAGAACTCACGCTGGGGACCGATCAGGATCGATCCCGGTTCGGCGTTGATGAATAATTTCGGAAGATCGTTTGCCGCCATCCAGTTGCCGTACTCGGTGACGAGCTCGCACATCTGCGCTGGCTCCCCCTCGATCGGAATCTGACGCGGCCAGTTGAGGGTCGGCTGCCGATCTTCGGGCGTCGAGAACGGGGCCCGGTAGTGGTTCATCTCCTCGTCGGTGAGATCGCGCAACACGGCCGAGGGCAGGACCGCTTCGACGAACATGTTCCGGTTCAGGATGAGATCCTCGCCCTTCTTTGAACGGAAGCCCTGGAAGATTCCCCGGGCGCTCTCGGGCCAGGCGTCCCAGGTGACGGGTTGAACGATCGCCTCCATATAGGCAATGCCCAGGACCCTCTCGGGATGGTTCTTGGCCCAATGAAATCCCAACCCGCTTCCCCAGTCGTGGATCACGAGCGTGACGTTGCTCGTCAGTCCGAGGGCTTCGAATAATCCGTCGACATAGTCGTAGGCCACATGAAACGAATATCGATCGGCGCCGTCTTCAGCCGGTAGCTTCTCGGAGTCGCCCTGCCCGATCAGGTCCGGCACGATGATTCGACCGCAGCCCTTCAGTTCGGGAATCACATTGCGCCAGAGATAGGACGACGTGGGATTGCCATGTAGCAGTACGATCGGATCGCCCTCCCCCACGTCGACATAGGCAATCCGCTTGCCATTCACTTCCTGAAACTGCTTCTCGTAGGGAAACGCGGCTTCGATCATTCGGGCGCTCTCTTCAGGGCCGAAATGGCCCGATTGGAATGGGACGTTCAGACAGGCGCCGGCAGCCCCAACAGGGACAGCGCGGTGTCGATCCCGTTCTTGAGTTCTCTTCGGGGCACGCGTTTGCGACTGGCAACGCGTAGGCCCTGATTCACCAACATCACATAGCCGGCGAGGTCGGAGGCCGATCGTTCGGAAGGATAGTCACCCCGCTTCTGCGCCCGCTCGAAGCAAGCTTCGAAAACGGCTTCGACTCGGGCGAGTTCACGCGCGGCCAGGGCGCTCAACTCCCCATCCACATCCGCCAATTCGAGAATCGTGTTGACCATCATGCAGCCGCGCCCGGCGCGTGCCCGAGGGACCTCGAACAACGTGTCGTAAAAGAAGCAGCGGATGGCATCCAGGGACTCGTGCTCCTCCCAACGGTCGAGGAGCATTTGCCGAGTGCGCTTGGAAAACAGGCGCAGCACTTCGATGAAGAGCGAGCGTTTGTCTCCGAAAGCGGCGTAGAAGCTGGATCGCCCGATCCCCATTGCCCCCAGAAGTTGATTGAGGGAGGTCGCGGTATAGCCTTGGCACCAGAACAACTTCATGGCGGCCTCGAGAGCCTGGTCGCGATCGAATTCAGGAGGACGTGCCATCGGATTCCACGTTGTTGTCGTCGTTATTATGGACTGATCAGTCCATAACGTCAAAGACCGCCGTCGAATTGTCTCGCCCCTGGGTCACGCAAGACCGGACGAACGTTCTGGATTCGGCGATATATCAAACACGCCTCGAAGCTGTCCCTATACGAGGCGAAATCGATTCGCGAGCGGCGGGCGTAGGAGCGATTCCCGACCGGGTCGGTTCAAAGCGTGCTTCGTGCCAAGCCCACTGACCGGTCCACGGATCAATCCTTGAAATCCGGCGGTCGATTCTCCTTCCGGGCCTTCACCGCCTCCTCGAAGTTCTGGGTCGTCAGCCGGGCATAGAGCTGCGTGTGGCTCTCGAGCTCGATCGCGTTGGCCAGGCTGCCCGACTCGAGCCCCGCCCACATGATTCGCTTGGTGAGCTGGACCCCGTTCGTGCTCCAACCGTTGATCTGATCGGCCAGATCCAGGGCCTCTTCGAGCAACCGGTCATCCGGCACGCAGCGTGAGACCATTCCGATCTCGGCGGCCTCTGCCGCCCCGACATCGCGGCCCGAGAGCATGATCTCGAAGGCGCGGGACGAACCGATCGCGCGCGGCAGCAGGAACGACAACCCAAGTTCGGGTGCGGTCAGACCGTTGTTGATCCCCGCGGCCCGGAAATAGGCGGACTCTGCCGCGATCCGGATATCGGCTCCCAGGCAGAGACACATCCCACCCCCGATGGCCGCGCCGTTGATCGCGGCGATGATGGGCTGGGGCATGCGGCGCATCGCCGGCACGAGGTCCGCGAGGATGGACATCGAACGCGTCGCGATGCGCGTCAGCGTCAGCCCGCTGATATTCGGCGGCGGCGCGGAATGCTGGGTGTCCGCACCCGAGCAGAACCCGCTGCCGGCCCCGATCAGGATCACGACACCGGTCTCGTTGTCGTGAGCCACCTCTTCGAGGGCGGCGTGCAGTGGGATGACCTGCTCGAAGGCCATGGAGTTCATTCGCTCTGGGCGATTCATCGTGATGACGGTCGTGCCCTCGCGTGGCTTCGTGACCTTGATAAAATCCCGGTTGCCTTCCTCGTCACGACTCTCGTCGAATCGGCCGTAGCTCATCGTCTCCTCCTGTTCCCGTTTTTGGAGAGCGAGGCTAGCCCAGTCACCTGTCCGGACGATCCGTCGATCGCTCCGGAGCTCCGGAGCTGAGCGGTTGATTGCCTTGGGCTGGAATCGGCCGTTCGGACGAGGAGAGCCATCGGCTACGCTGCGCGTGCCCATCGAACCCAATGTGCCTCGAGAGGAGACTCCATGAGATTTCGAGTTCCATCCTGCCTCTACCTGTTGAGCTTGCTGATGATCGGCTGTGAGCCGACTGTCATGATTGCAGGAGGCAGCCTCTCGGGAGAGATCACCCCGATCCCGACGGACTGGGCGTTTACGAACGAAGTCGAAGTCGTCCAACTCGAGACCCGGCCGACGGATCCCTATTCGGTGAATATCTGGGTGATCGAAGTCGAAGGCGCGATCTATATCGTCGCTGGGGGCGGCCCGGAAACGACCTGGGCCCAGCATATCGAGGCGGACCCGCGTGTTCGCCTTCGAGTGAATGATGCTCTCTATGAGCTCCGGGCGGTCGAATCGAACGACGAGGCACACCGAAATCTCTTTCTCGAGGCGGCCAAAGCCAAATATGACTTTGATCCGGACGACGAGGATACGAGCAAGGCCGTTCTCTACCGGCTCGAGCCGAGGCACGCCTCCGCAACGTGAATCCACAGGGTCGGCCCGCGATCCGCATGGGACGCAGAAACTGGCGGACGGGTCTGTTTCGCCCGCCGAGTCTCGCGGCCCATCCGGTCTTCACCTTCCGACGAGACTGAATCCGTTGTCTCGTAGAATCCAGCGCTGCGCGTCCGGCGGCAGGTGCTCGATCAGCTTCTGGAAGTCGCGGGGCTCAGCCAACCCTTCAGCATGCGGATAATCCGACCCGAGAGCGAGCATTTCGTGACCCACATCCTCGACGATCCTCGCGACGTCGTCCTCTGGATAGGGGGTGACGACGATATGCCGCCGCGCGATCTCGGTCGGCCTCTCGTCGAGCGGGCCTCCGATCCAAGGCCCGTTTCGCCCCATCCCTCTCATCTTGTCGATCCGACTCATGAAATAGGGAAGCCATCCGGCACCGTTCTCGACACTCGCAACCTTGATATTCGGGAAGCGACCAAAGAGGTTGTCGTAGATGAGCTGGGAAAGCGCCGCCATCACCGCGACATCGCCGTAGCTGTTGAGCCACTGCCAGGCGGAAAACTTGAACACGTGCGCATCCGGCTCGTAGCCCCAGAGCGGTGCGAGAGCCGCGTTGTGTCCGCCCTCGCCCTGATGAAAGAGCACTGAAATCCGGGCCTCATTCAGTCGCGCCCAGAAGGGGTCGAAATAGGGATCGCCGGCCGATCGACCATAGGCATGTCCAGGTCGCAGATTGATGCATCGCGCACCCTTGGCGATCACCCGGTCGAGTTCTTCGATCGCCATGTCGAGGTCACGAAGCGACATGGATGCGGGACAGAAAATCCGGTCGTGGTAGGCGTAACCCCATTCGTCTTCGATCCAGCGGTTGAGGGCCCGCAGGTGTGCGTAGAGGGAACGGGGATCTTCGATGCGATGCTCGGTCGAGACCGCGGTCGAAAACATCGCGCACGCTTCGATGCCCTGTTGGTCCATCAGCTTCAGACGCTCGTCCCGATCGCGAAATCCAGGCAGCGCCGGCATCAGCCCGTAGCTCTCGCCCTCCTCGCCGGTCTTCAGCTTTCGCAGATATTCCTTGAGTGAACCGGGCCGCAGCACCCAGTCCTCCTGACCGGGTTTCCGCGCCTCGTTCTCCCCGAACTGCTTCTCTTCGCCAAAGAGCAGAAAAGCCGCGCTGAACTGGCCCTGGAACTCCGGCTCGAGATGGCGCGTCATCGCCTCCTCGGGTTCGTAGAAGTGGTTGTCCACGTCGAACAGCCCGTATTCGAGTTCCATGATTCGGCCCTCCAGCCACGCGCGTGACCGTTTCGAGCCAGATTAGAGCGCGCGCCCTTCAGATTCAATTCGCCTTCGGCCGGCACGCCTCTCCTCGCTGAAACCACGGACAGCGAGAAAACGTGAATTGAAGTTGAATTTCCCACCGTCTAGGCTGTCCAACCCCTACCGCAGAATCAGGAGAAATGGCGATGCTCGACACCTCTGACCTCGACCGCTGGATCGGCGTTCCACTCATCGGCGGAGACATCGTCGAGGACATCCACATCAACGACATCCGCCGCTGGGCGCAGGGAATGCAGAACCCCTATCCGCTGCATCACGATCGCGAGTGGGCGAAAGAGAGCCGATTCGGTGATATCGTCGCCGCGCCCTCGTTCACCGTGAACACGACCTGGGGACATGGCGCCGAGCCTTCGATCCAGGGTGTCGTACCCGGGACCCACATGCTTTTCGGGGGTGACGAGTGGTGGTTCCATGGACCGCGCATTCGCGCAGGCGACGTCATGCGCTGCGAGAAGATGCTCTTCGACTACGTCCAGAAGGAGACCGCCTTCGCGGGCCCGACGATCTTTTCTCGCGGCGACACGACCTACGTCAACCAGAACGGGCAACTGGTCGCTAAACAGCGCTCGACCTCGATCCGCTATCTCGCCGAAGAGGCGGCCAAGCGCATCTCTGAGGACGAGAGTGTCGATCCCGAATGGACCGACGAACAGATCCACGATATCGAGGAAGAGAAGATGGACTACTACAAGTCCTATCTCGACCTGGGGCACGATCGCCGGCTGATCGTCCGGGTTGGCGAAAAGCTTCAGCGACGTCCGATCGGACCGCACACCGTGCAAACCTTCACGACCGAGTGGCGCTCGTACCTGTTCACCGTCTGGAGCGCGACGAACTACGACTACGAGGGAACGGAGTCCACGACCGAGAAGGCGGGCTGGCTACCGGAGATGACGAAGGATTTCGAAGGCGGGAAGATCGACCCCGCACGCACCGACGGACTCTATCTGGGCCCCTCGCGAGGGCACACCCAGACCCGCTATGCCAAGCTGATTGGCATGCCCCGGGGCTACGGCTACGGCGCCTCGATGGGCGCTTGGATGCTCGACTACGTGAGTAACTGGGGCGGCGAATGGGCCGATCTCCAGCATGCGAACCTGAAATATCGTGCACCCGCCCTGACCGGCGATGTGACCTATCTGGACGGTGAGGTGACGGCGGTGGATTTCGATCGCACAAACAGTCGCCCGCTCGTCACGCTTCGCATCACGATGACCAATCAACTCGGCACGGTGTTGGCCGTCGGCGAAGTCAAGACGTTGCTGGCCTCCGAGACCGCGCCGGAGCAGGAGTAGCCCGGATCGGAACGGGGAGCGAGCAATAAGGGAGCACCGCGCGTGACGCGTTCCATGGACCTCGATCTCCCCTGCGAACCCTCGCGTTTGACGCTCGGGCATTTCCTCGCCGACATCGCCACGGCCCACGCAAACCGGGTCGCCGTCGTCTTCGAAGGGCAGGAAACGACCTATCTCGAACTGGAAGTGCTGGCTCGTCGGCTCGCCCGCGGATTGATCGGCGCCGGCGTCGTCAAGGGCGCCCGGGTCGCGGTTCAGATGGCCAATCGACTGGAGTGGATCGTTGCGGCCTTCGCGACCGCCCTGGTCGGCGGGGTACTCGTACCCGTCAATACATTCGCGCGCGGCCACGAACGCGACTACATCCTGCGCCATGGCGACGCCTCGTTGCTGATCCTGCAACCGGACCTGCTCGGGCGGAATCTTCTTCGCGAGCTGCTCGATGACCACCCCGAACTCGAAGAGGGGCAGCCCGGAAGGCTTCGCTGCACGGCGCTCCCCCAGCTGCGGCGGGTGGTGTGTCTGGCAGACGTCGAAGCCCGGGCGGGCGTCGAGACCTGGCAGACGCTCGTCGATCACGGCGCGGACGTATCCGACGGGTTGCTCGATGCGGCGACCGAGGAGGTTCATCCCTCGGACGACGGCCTGATCATCTACACCTCCGGAACCAGTGCTCAACCGAAGGGTGTCCTTCACCTGCAGCGCGCACCGGTGGTCCAGAGCTACCGACTGGCCGACTACCTGCGCCTCGACGAAAATGACAGGGTGCTGACCGCTCAACCCTTTTTCTGGACCGCCGGGATCGTCTGGTCACTCGGCGCGACCCTGGCCGCCGGCGGACGCATGGTGCTTCAAGAAACCTTCGTACCCGTCGAGGCGCTCGACCTGATCGAGTCACAGCGTGTGACGGTGCTCCACGCCTGGTCCCATCAGGAGAAGGTCCTGGCGGAACACCCCTCGATCGATTCCCGCGACCTTTCCTGTGTGCGGAAGATCGAGTTCAACTCGTTGCTGGCTCCCGTCGTCGGTCTCGAGGAGGACACCTGGGGAGCCTACTCGGCCTACGGCACGAGCGAGACGTTCACGATGTGTTCGATGCTCCCGGCGAACGCGCCGGCGCAACTGCGTCACACTACCCATGGCCGCGCGCTCCCCGGCATGCAGATCCGCATCGTCGACCCCGACTCCGGAGCGCCGCTCGCCGAGGGGGAGCTGGGTGAGATTGCGGTCAAGGGAGTCAGCCTGATGCGTGGCTACTACAAGGTCGAACCGGAGCAGTTCCTGGATGGGTCTGGCTTCTTCCGGACTCGCGATGGCGGTCGAATCGACGCCGAGGGCTATCTGCACTGGACCGGGCGGCTCACCGACATGATCAAGACGGGCGGCGCCAACGTCTCGCCCGTGGAAATCGAGACGGCGCTATCGGACTGCCCGGGCCTGCGTGCCGGACTCGCGGTCGGCATTCCCCATCCCACGCTCGGGGAGGTCGTGATCCTGTGTGCCCTGCCCAATCACGGATCAGCGCCGGCCCCCGAGACGATTCGAAGCTATCTGCGAGACCGACTCGCCGCCTACAAGGTGCCACGACACATCCTCTTCTTCGAGGAGGACGAGATCGAGTTCACGGGCAGCCAGAAGATCCAGCTGGCTCCGCTGCGTGACGAAGTCGAGCGACGCTTGTGCGCGACGAAGATCTCAATCGAGGGTTTCACATACGGTGACGAGGGCCGCGAGGACGCCTGAGCGACTCGAGAAATACGAGTGAAACGCGAATAGAACCTGAGGAGCCCACCACCTAGCTTCTACTCTTGGCGATTATGGCCTGAGGAGAAATGCGATGGAGTTTGGAGTTTTCGCGACCGGTACCGTGGGCCCAAAACCCTGGGATGAATCGGAGCCCAAGGTCCTGCGTGCGGACGTTCAATCCGGCATCGTCGCCGACGAGGTGGGATTCGATACTTTCTGGGCTCCCGAGCACCATTGCCTCGAAGCCTACTCGCATTCGTCGACCTCCCACCTCACCTGCCTCGCCGTCGGCTTGCAGACGAAGCGGATCCGGGTGGTGACGGGGATCATGAACCTCTGCCCCACGATCAATCATCCGGTGCGGGTGGCCGAGCAGATCGCCATGATCGACATCCTCACCGACGGGCGTGTCGAACTCGGTACGGGCCGCGGGAGCGGATCGACGGAGGTCAACACCTTCGGTCTGCGCAACGAGGACACGCGCGAATTATGGGAGGAGGCGGTTCGCGAGATCCCGAAAATGTGGACACGGGATCTCTACTCCCACGACGGAAAGCACTTCTCGGTTCCGGAACGCTGCATCCTGCCCAAGCCGATCCAGAAACCCCACCCCCCGATGTGGGTCACTTCGTCCAATCCGGAGACCGTCGAGGTCGCCGGGCGGATGGGACTCGGCGTGGCGGTCTTCAGTTTCGGGGACCCGCTCAAGCTTCGCCCACTCGTCGACATCTACAAGCGGGCGATCGAGAACGCGGATCCGATCGGCGAGGTCATCAACAACAAATTCGTGACGATCGCACCGCTCGTCTGCCTCGAAGACGGCGAATTGGCGCGCAAGACCCAGGACGATCGAGCCGGCCTGATCGATCCCTATTTCGCAGTCTATTTCGACACGATCCCGGACCTCGCGGCGCGCACGAAAGACGAACCGCGCCCCATCCCGCAGACCCGCTTGCGCGAGCTGGTCGAGGAAGCCAAGCGGGATCCAAATCTGCCCGGCCCCTTCGCCAAGGGCGTGGTCGACCCCGAAACCATGCACGTGAACGGAATCTGCGCCGGAACCCCCGACGAGGTCGCCCGAACCGTCGGACGCTACCAGGAGGCGGGTATCGACCAACTCGTCATGCTGCCCCGACTCGCGTCGTGGACGGAGGACGAGGAGCTGGTCTGGGAATCGATGCGACTCTTCGGAAGAGAGGTCATTCCCCGATTCAAGAGCTGAATGCGCATAGCAGGCGCAGAAGAATCACAGCGAAGGGTCGCTCGGGAATCGCTCAGTCTTCTTCTACTGTCAGGTATCGCGCCAGCATCTTGCCGACTTCCCGTGCGAAGATCTGCTTTTCGACCGGCTCCTCCGGCGCGGCGACGAACGCGCGCGCGGCGGAGACACCGACCAGACCCGTAATCCGCACGGCAAGCTCCACCTCCTCGGTCTTGCGTGCTTCCAGGTGGCGCTTGAGATAGCCCTGATAGGTCGAGAAATTGAGCAGCTCCGCCGCCAGAGACTGTGCGATCGCACGAAGATTCGGATCCGTGTCGACCAGATCGATGAGCACCGCCTTGTTCTCCCGGTACAGATCGATCAAGGTCTCGACCGATTTCGGCAGCAGCTCGTCCAGGGGAGCCGTCATCAGCTTGCGAAGCTCGTCGCGCGCCGCACCCGCGAGGCGCAGCGACCGGTCCTCGACCAGCGCCACGACGATCGCCTCGCGATCCGGAAAATACTGATAGACGGATCCGACACTCGTTCCTGCGCGCTTGGCTATGCGCGTGGTCGTCAGGGCGGCCGGACCCTCTTCCGCCATGAGTCTCGCCGCCGCCTCGAGCAGATCGTCGACCGTCGCCTTGGCGCGTGCTTGTTTGGGTGTACGCCGCGAAGGTTCCTTCGAGTCGCTCAAGATTGCGGCCTTCCGTGCAGGGGGGACGTCAGGATACACCTCGACGCCCTGGATGTGTCGCGCGAATCCAAGCGCTGTCCCTGGCCTTGCCCGGATGCTGTGAAGGGCTGACTCAGGTCCGGAAGCGGGCTGCGATCTCTCGCTTCGCGAGCTTTCCGCTCACCATGTGGGGCAGTTCGGAGACGAACTCCAACGTACCCGGAACCTTGTAGCCCGCCAGGTGTTCCCGACAATACGACAGAATTTCTTCGGACTCGACATCGGCACCAACGTTCCGCACGATCAGGGCGTGAGGACGCTCGCCCCACTCCTCATCGGGAATCCCGATGACGGCACTCTCGAAGACGGCGGGGTGGCTCTCCAGAAGATTCTCGATCTCCTTGGGATAGATATTCGCCCCACCGGAGATCAGCATGTCCTTTTGCCGATCACAGATGTAGTAGAAGCCTTCGTCTTCGAACGTCGCGAAATCGCCGCGCAGACTCTTCTCGTAGGCCTCTTTCAAGGAGTGGGGCCACTGCGCAGCGGCCGCGATCATCGATCAGCGCGGGCTTGTCCGGCGTGTCGGCGGCATTCACCGCCAGCCGGTCGAGCAGGTCTCCGATCGGTGCCATTGTCATTCGTCGCCTTCCTCAACGATTTCAGCGAGCAGTGCACCGCTCACGACCTGATCGTCGACGCGTACCCCGAGTCCACTCACCCTGCCGGCATGGGGAGCCACGACACGGTATTCCATCTTCATCGCCTCGAGTACGAGTAGTAGTTGCCCGGCCTCTACGCGATCGCCGACCTCGACGTTCACGGACAGCACCTTGCCCGGCATCGGCGCCGTCAATTCACCGGTCGAGTCTTCTTCCTCGGGCTCGGGAAAACGCGGCTCGGCCAACAATTCAAGATCGACATCCGGGCCGTGAATCAGTCGGCGTGCGCCCTCCGTCACGATGTCGTAGGCGCAGCGCACCCCATCGATCTCGAGATCGATCCACGCCGCTGCAACATCCCGAACCCGGACGCGTCGATGCTGTCCATCCACTTCGACCGCGAAGGTCCCATCTCGCAGCGCCCGATACCGGACCGGCAGGATTTCCCCCTCCGCATCACGGAACCGGCGCTCCTCTCCGCTTGCCGCAGTGACGCGCCAGCCGGTCGGGAGCGTCGCGAGTACCCGGGCCCGCTCGCGGTTCGAGGATTGGGCGAGCAGAGCGGCCGCAATCGCCGCACGGCTCCGCTCGTCGGGAGACACCGATCGGTGTCGATCGGGCTTCCGGGTCTCGATGAAATCCGTCGTTGTCTGCCCGGCGAGGAACGCCTCGTGGCGCAGCGTCGCCACCAGGAATTCTCGATTGGTGGCGACGCCCTGGATTCGCGTCTT
>SMVB01406088.1_pt1 | contig 28116 bp, 25 predicted proteins | sample 2456461 | NCBI WGS metagenome assembly SMVB01 (sample SAMN11095934, study PRJNA526329) | marine sediment metagenome | biome: Marine sediment; feature: Surficial sediment; material: Deep marine sediment; isolation source: Hadal surficial sediment | place: Pacific Ocean | collected 2014-05 | depth... | reverse complement strand
TGGCTCCCCTGGCTGGCCCCGGCGGGCATGCTGCTCGACGAGTCGGCGGTGCCCACCGTGCTGTTCGACCCCGCCCGGTCCGAGGACCGGGCAAGCGAGCTCGTAGCCGAGGAGAGCGACCTGGCGAAAGTACTGGCGGGAACCTGGGGTCCCGGCGCACCCGAAGCCGGCGACCACCCGCTCCTCTACCTCGAGCTCGAGTCTCCTGCCCTGCTCGAGGCCCCACCCCAGGCGTCCGGTCCCGCAGACGAGGCCTATGAGGCGAGCCCGTTCGGCGCCGTCCAGGGAGACCCGGCGTCGATCACTGAGGCGATCGGTCGGTGGAGCAGCCGCGGGGTCGACATCGTGGTGGCGATGGATGGCGCACCTGCCGCGGAGCGGGTAGCCAACGTGCTGGCCGAAGCAGGCGCCGGGCTTCCGGTCGCCGAGATCCTCGAGGTCGTCGTACCGACCGTGCTGCCCGCAGGCATCCATCAGGGGTTCGTGTTTCCTGCCATCGGGACCGGCGTCGTCGGGGAGCGGGAGATCGCCGGGCGCCGCCGCTCTCACCGCGGGATCCGGGCGAGGAGGGGTGACCGCACCGACGAGGCCTATCGCGATCTCAACCCCGGCGATTTCGTCGTCCATCACCACCACGGCATCGGGCGGTTCCAGGGGCTCGTCCATCGCGATATGGCAGGCGCCGCCCGTGACTACCTGCTGGTCGAGTACGCAGCAGGCGACAAGCTGTACGTCCCTACGGATCAGCTGGCTGCGGTACGACGCTACACCGGCGGGGAGAGCCCGCGGCTGTCGCGGTTGGGGGGAACCGATTGGGAACAGACCCGCAGCAAGGTGCGCAAGGCGGCGGCGATCGTGGCCGAGGACGTGGTCAAGCTGCATCGGGAGCGAGCCGCGGTCACCGGACATCGGTTTGAGCCGGACACGCCGTGGCAAGCCGAGTTCGAGGCAGGGTTTCCCTATGAAGAGACTGTGGATCAGCTTGCCGCCATCATCGACGTCAAGGCGGACATGGAAAGCGACATGCCGATGGACCGGCTCATCTTCGGCGATGTCGGCTTCGGTAAGACCGAGGTGGCCCTGCGGGCGATCTTCAAATCGGTGCAAGAGGGGAGACAGGCGGCGTTGCTCGTCCCAACGACGCTGCTCGCCCAGCAGCATTTCGCCACGATGCAAGATCGGTTCGACCCGTACCCGATCCGCGTCGAGATGCTCAGCCGCTTTTTGACCCCCACCCAGCAGAGGGGCGTCGTGCGCGGTCTGGCCGACGGATCGGTCGATGTCGTGGTCGGGACGCACCGGTTGTTGTCGAACGATGTGTCGTTCGCCGACCTTGGGCTTCTGGTGGTCGACGAGGAGCAGCGATTCGGCGTAACCGCCAAGGACAAGTTGAAGGCAATTCGGTCGTCGGTCGACACAATGACCCTCACCGCCACTCCTATTCCGCGAACGCTCGAGTTGGCGCTCGTCGGGATCAGGGACGTCAGCAAGATCAGGACGCCTCCGGAGGATCGGCACCCGATCCTCACCTATGTGGGCCCGTACGATGCCCAGGCGGTGTCGGCTGCGATCCGCCGTGAGATGCTGCGCGAGGGTCAGGTGTTCTACGTGCACAACCGCGTCCAGTCGATCGACCACGCAGTGGCCCGCCTCCAGGATCTGGTGCCAGACGCAAGCTACGCCGTTGCCCACGGTCAGATGAGCGAAGGTCAGCTGGAGCAGGTCATGTTCGACTTCTGGAACGGCGAGTACGACGTGCTGGTGGCGACGACCATCATCGAATCCGGCCTCGACCTGCCCCAGGTCAACACGCTCATCGTGGAGCGGGCCGACCGTCTCGGGCTCGCCCAGCTCTACCAGCTGCGGGGACGGGTTGGGCGGTCGAGCCAGCGGGCATACGCCTACCTGTTCCACCCACCTGAGGAGCGGATCGCGGAGACCGCGCATCGCCGCCTGGAAGCGATCGGTGAGTTCTCCCAACTCGGCTCCGGGTTCGAGCTCGCCATGCGCGACCTGGAGATTCGCGGGGCGGGGAGCATCCTCTCCGAGACCCAGTCTGGCCATATCGCCGCCGTCGGGTTCGATCTGTACACCGAGCTTGTTGCCGATGCCGTCACCGAGCTCACCGGCACCGCCGTCGAACACGAGCCGGAGATCGACATCAGGATCGATCTCCCGATCGATGCCCGCCTCCCCGACGACTATGTGCCCGATGAGGATGGCCGCCTCGAGGGGTACCGGAGGCTTGCCGCAGCGTCGACGCCGGACGCCGTGGACGATGTGGTCAACGAGTGGCAGGACCGGTTCGGACCCCTGCCCGCACAAGCCGAAGCGCTCATCGACGTAGCCCGGCTCCGGGTGGCGGCGGCACGCGCCGGGCTCGAGGAGGTCGTCAAGCTCCGCGACGAGGTGCGTATGTCCCCGGTGAGTCTCAAAGCCTCACAAGAGGTGCGCCTGGAGCGGCTCGCCCCTAAGTCGGTGCTTCGCGATTCGGTGCTGTACATTCCGGCGCCGGCCGACAACGGAAACGTAGCCGCCACCATGCGCGGTTTCGTGGAAACGATGTGGTTGTCCGGCCAGTAGGCCGGCCCGTATTCCGTATTCCGTATTACGTATCACGAAATGCGACACCCACGTAATACGGGCTGCGGGCCCACGTCCTAGCATCGCGAGGATGACGTACGGCGGCATCGAAGGCGGGGGATCGACGTTCGAATGCATCGTCGGCACCGGGCCGGGCGACGTCACCGCGTCGACGACGGTCCCCACCGCCGCACCCGACGAGACTCTGTCCGAGGTGGCCGGATTCTTCGCAGCCCACGACATCGATGCCCTCGGCGTCGCCACCTTCGGGCCCCTCGACCTCGATCCCGCTTCCTCCACGCATGGCCACGTCCTTGCCACGCCGAAAGCGGCGTGGTCGGGCACCGATGTGGTGGGAACGCTGGCAGCAGCGGTCGGTGTCCCGGTTGCGATCGACACCGACGTCAACGGGGCCGCTATCGGAGAGGGCCGATGGGGGGCGGCGCAGGGCCTCGACACCTTCATCTACGTCACCGTCGGCACCGGCATCGGGGGTGGCGGGCTGGTCAACGGGAAACCGATGCACGGCCTGATGCATCCGGAGATCGGTCACGTCCGTATCCCCCGGCACCCGGAAGACGACTTTCCGGGAAACTGCCGCTATCACGGCGATTGTCTCGAGGGGCTGGCGGCGGGCCCTGCCATCGCCGATCGCTGGCAGCGGCCGGCGGATGATCTTGGCGAGCATGCCGAGGCGGCGAGGGTGCTCGAGGCCTTTTATCTCGGGGTGACCATGGCCAACCTGACGCTGACCATCTCACCGCAGCGCATCGTCATCGGCGGTGGGGTGCTGGCGATGCCGGGTCTGCTCGAGGCGACAAGGGCGGCCATGCTCGACACTCTGGCTGGATACGTGGAGGTCGCGTCAGACGGCGATGCGTCGGGTTATCTCGTCGCTCCCTGGCTCGGCTCCCGTTCCGGGGTGCTCGGCGCCCTGGTGTTGGCTGGCGCTTGAGTCGAGCCGGACCCGCAGCCGGTCGCCCGGTCGGCGTCCGTTAGCGGCGCGCTGTCGGTACAGTCCCGGGCTTCGTTTGACAGTGAGAACCGGAAATGAGCAGCACCATCATCTACGAGATCGTCGGCTGGATCGGGTCGGCGTTGGTTGTCGTTTCGCTGACGCAGCGGTCGATCTTCAAGCTTCGCCTCATAGGCGTGGGGGCGGCTGCGTCCTTCCTCGTGTATGGGCTCCTCATCGGTGCTTTTCCGCTCGTGATCGTCAACGTGGTGGTGATCGCCGTGCACCTCTATTTCCTCCGCAAGCTCACCAGGCGCCAGGAGGAGGTTTTCTCTGTGCTCAGGGTCTATCCCGAGTCCCGGTACCTGGCGTATTTCCTAGAGTTCTATGCGGACGAGATCGGCCGCTTCCAGCCTGAGTTCTCCTATGACCCGGCCCTCGACCACCGCACCTACTTCCTGTTGCGAGACCACATCCCTGCCGGGCTCGTCATCGCCCGGCCGTGCCAGGATGATTCGTTAGAGATCGAGCTCGACTTCGTCATACCGGAATACCGAGACTTCAAGCTTGGCGAGTTCCTGTACTCGGGAAACTCGGGCCTGTTCGCCGACCTCGATTGCACCAAGGCATGGAGCCTGCCCGGCCGCAGTGACCACGTCCGTTATTTGGAGAGAGTCGGGTTTCAGCTCACGACCGGACCCGAAGGCGAGGCCCGCTATGTGATCAACCTGCAGCAGATGCTGGAGCCGGCAACCTAGCAGTGCCGTCCATGCCTCGCTACGTCGCCTTTCTCCGAGCGATAAACACACCGGGTCGCACCGTGAAGATGGACCGGCTCCGGTCAACGTTTGCATCACTCGGCCTGGACGACGTTGAGACGTTCATCGCGTCGGGCAACGTCATCTTCGCCTCGGATGGTGAGGACCTCACCGACCGGATCGAGGCCGCCCTCGAAGCCGAAATCGGTTTCCCGATACCCGTCTACTTGAGGACCGCCGATGAGGTCATCGCAGTTGCTGACATCCGCCCCTTCGGTGACGCCGACGGCGAGATGGAGATCTCGTTCCTTCCCGCAGATCCGGACCCGGAACGGGTCGGCGAGCTCATCGGCACCGCAATCGGCTCGGATCGACTGGCGGTGGTGGGGCGTGAGGTGTACTGGCTGCACTCAGGGCCCCGTGCCCAATCCGACCACCGCGAAGCCACCGTGGTGAAGCTCCTGGGTATGCCGACGACGCAACGCTCGGCAAGAACGGTGCAGCGGATCGCCGATAATCATCTGCGCTGAGGACCTCGGTGTCAGGCCCTGGCGATCGCCTCCCAATCGATCGGGGCCCGATGGTCCAGCGTGGCATTGGTGGGAGGCATCGGATACTTGAGACCGCTCCCACAGTTGAACAGCACTATTCGATCGTCGCCTCCAACAAGGCCCTGATCGCGGGCCCGCTGGTAGGCGGCGACGGTGGCGGCACCCTCTGGTGACATCAACAGACCGTCGGATCCTGCGAGCCGCTCCTGGGCCCCGGAGATCTCTGAGTCGGGTACAGCGAGGGCGAACCCATCGCTCTCCCGGATCGCCCGGAGCATCAGGAAATCGCCGATGGCGGCCGGGACCCGGATCCCAAACGCAATCGTCTCGGCGTCTTGCCACGGCTCGGCATGGTCTGCTCCTTCCTCCCATGCCTTGACGATCGGGGCGCAGCCCTCGGACTGGACCGCCACCATGCGGGGGAGCGGTCCCCGGATCCAACCCATTTCGCTCAGCTCGTCGAACGCCTTCCACATGCCGATCAGCCCGGTCCCCCCACCGGTGGGGTAGAAGATCACGTCTGGAAGCTCCCAGCCGAGCTGATCGGCGAGCTCTATGCCCATCGTCTTCTTGCCTTCGATCCGGTACGGTTCCTTGAGTGTTGACACGTCGAACCAGCCCATCGATTGGGTCCCTGCGGCAACGATGCTCCCGCAAACGTCGATCAGACCGTTGACCCTCCACACCTTGGCGCCCTGCAACGCGATCTCCCGCACGTTGATCTCGGGCGTGTCCTCCGGACAGAAGACGTAGCTCTCCATACCCGCCCTACTGGCGTAGGCGGCGAGGGCAGCGCCGGCGTTCCCGTTGCTGGCCATCGCCACCCGGCGCACGCCCTGTGCCTTGGCCATCGTCACCGCCATGGCCACCCCGCGGGCCTTGAACGAGCCGGTCGGCAATCGACTCTCGTCCTTGACCAGCACGCCTGGCGCGTCGAGCAACGGGACGAGCGGGGTAGCGGTCTCGCCGAGCGAGACGATCTCGCCTCGGACCGGTAGCAGTTCTCGATAGCGCCACATGCCCTCGGGCCGGTCGGCAAGGGACTCCCTACCGACGGCAGCGACGCGATCGAGGTCGTATCTCACCAGCAGCGGCTTGCCGCTGCTGGACAAGCCGATCAGCTCGCCGGCGGGATAGCGCTCGCCGGTGGTCGAGCATTCGAGGTGAGTGACGAAACTAGATGGCGTATCGGTTGCCTGTGCCGAGCCTGGCATCCCGGCGAGTGTAGGGAGCGGGCGCGGGCTCGCTGCGACCGGTGCATTCGATTCGGCGAACGCATCGTCGTGGTACGTTGCCGCCTCCCAAGGAGGTCATCCGATGACGACCAATACCGTGGCGGCCGGGCAGAAGCGCTGGTACGCGCTGGACGGGGCGGTTGTCGTCGCCGAGCTCGAGACCGACGGCGCCGAGGGTTTGTCGTCCATGGGGGAGGCTCGACGACTCGCCGAGTTCGGTCCGAACGAGCTGTCTGCCGGGCCTCACCATCCGGCGCGATCCAAACTCCGGTTTGCTTCCACCGATTCTGAAGGCACTCATGGTTCTGAGCGTGCCTGCCGCGCTGACGGTGTTGGCGATCGAGGGCCCATTTCTGCAGCGGGTCCTCACCACCGAGACGCTGACCGGTTCGCAGTGGCTAGCCGCCCTGCTGCTGTCGCTGGTGCCGGCGATCGTCATCGAGCTGGACAAGGCGATCAAACGAGCCAGGGCTTCCAGGGCAGACGGCGTCACGGTCGAGCCGACCGTGCTCCCCGAGCGGGCTATGAGTGTCTGAAACCCTTCGTGACCGGCGGCCGCTGACATCGGTATCCAGACCACGGCTCGCAGCTCTTACACTGCAGCGCTCTCGTGCCTACCAGAGCCGTCATCGTGTTCATTGTCGCCGCCGCTGTGGCGAGTTCCTGTTCCGGCTCGCAAACGGTGGCAGAGGTCAACGACCATCAGATCACCGTTGCACAGGTCACGGCCCTCAGCGCGGCAGGCGATGACGAGCCGGTGTACTCCGGCGCCACGTTTCGTCGCAACCTGAACCTGCTGATCTTCAACATCGCGTTCAGGACCGCCGCCGAGACCGAGTTCGGCTTCGAAGGTCTGAACGACGCCGATCGGCTTGCCGGCCGGATCGCCAACCCGCCACCCGACGAGGTCGCAGTGTTTGCCAACATCGGGGCCGACTCTGACACCACCCCAGCGTTTTTGGACGTTGCCGCCGAGTTCTTTCTGATCCGCGAGGCCGTGTTGATCCAGCTGCTGCCGGGCCCGCTGATCCGGGACGCGGCGCTGGTGACACAAGCTTGGGACGAATGGTCCACCGCAGCCGCAGAGATGGCAGAAATAGACGTTGCCTCGCAAATCGGTGTCTGGGGTGGCCCCAGGACCGGGATCCTGCCACCGCCCGCCTGATGAGCGAGGGCATCACGGTCATCGGTCTTGGCCCTGCGGGGCTCGATCGGTTGCGACCCGCTGATCTCGCAGTGTTGGAGGATGAACGAGCGGAGGTCATCGTGAGGACCGCCGAGCACCCGGCCGCATCTGAGCTGGCCGCGAGAAGGGAAATCACCACCTGCGACGATCTCTATCAGCAGGGGCCCGAGTTCGATGATGTGTACGACGCTATCGCTGCCAGGGTCCTCGACGCAGCACGCTCCGGCCCTGTGGTGTTCGCCGTGCCCGGCTCGGCACTGGTAGGGGAGCGGACGGTTCCTCTGATCGTCGCCCGAGCGGCGGCGGCACAGATCCTGTGCGAGGTTCGCCCCGGCGAGTCCTTCATCGACCTGGCCTGCGCTGCGGTCGGCATTGATCCGATCAGCGACGGTCTGCAGATCCTCGACGCACGATCGCTCCCCGACCCGCTGCCCCTGCATCTGCCGGCGCTCATCGCCCAGATCGACACACAACTGGTGGCCGGCGATGTGGCGCTGAGCCTCGGCCGCACTCTTCCCGATGACTACCAGATCACCATCATCGACCGGGTCGGCGATGCCGACGGCTCGACCCGAGTCGTCGCTCTCTCAGAGCTGGCGAAAGGTGGGTTCGGGCCGCGGACCAGCCTGTTTGTACCCGCGGCGGCGGTAGGCGTGCTTGGTCTGGTGGCAACCAACCGGATCCTCCGTCTCGAGTGTCCTTGGGATGCTGAGCAGACGCACCACACCCTGGTCAGCCATCTGGTCGAGGAGACCTATGAGACCGTCGACGCCATCGCCAAGCTCCCCGCGGCGGCGCCGGGCGGCGAGGCTGATTTCGGTGCCTATGCCGAACTGGAAGAGGAGCTTGGCGATCTGCTCATCCAGATCGTGTTCCATTCGACCATGGCGCGAGAAGCCGGCGCCTTCGACTTCGACGAAGTCGCAGAAGGCATAAGGAGGAAGATCGTCAACCGGCATCCTCACGTGTTCGGTGACGTCGTGGTCGCCGACGCCGGTGAGGTTGTCGGCAACTGGGAAGAGATCAAGCGTGTTGAGAAGCGCAGAGATTCGCTGATGGACGACATCCCTTCGGTGCTGCCCGGGATGGCAAGGGCGGACAAGGTCCAGAGTCGGGCCGCCGCAGTGGGCTTCGACTGGCCGGAGGCGGCGCCGGTGTTCACCAAGGTCGAAGAAGAACTGGCCGAGCTCGCGGAGGTTGCCGGCGATCGCGAGGCGGCGACCGACGAGCTTGGTGACCTCCTATTCTCGGTGGTCAACCTCGCCAGGCACCTCGATGTCGACCCCGACATCGCATTGGCCCGTGCCAACGACAAATTCATCGATCGCTTCAGGGTGGTCGAGCGGCTTGCCAAGGATCGACACCAGCGCCTACGCGACCTGTCGCTCGAAGAGCTGGAAGGACTGTGGCAAGAAGCGAAAGAAGTTGCGAGTCGCAAGTCGCAAGTCGCAAGGCCAGAACCGTGATACGAGCGGCCTCCGGCCCCGGCGTCCGGCAAAACCGGGAGCTGGGAACCGGAAACTGGAAACTGGACCAGTTGAACTGGGAACTGGAAACTGGGAACTGTGTCTCGTTACCACTCAGAAACCCCACTCCTGTTTACGCTCACCCGTGAATGAGCTTCATTGAAACCATCACCGCGCGAGAGGTGCTCGACTCGCGAGGCAATCCGACGGTCGAGGCCGAGGTGCAACTCGGCGACGGTTCGGCCGGCTGGGCCATGGTTCCGTCGGGAGCTTCGACCGGCGCTCTCGAGGCGGTGGAGCTGCGCGACGGCGGCGATCGCTATCGAGGCCTGGGTGTGCTGACTGCCGTGGCCAACGTCAACGACAGGATCGCTCCGGCCCTGTTCGGCCTCGATGCCACGCGCCAGGAACACGTCGATCAGGTGATGATCGACCTGGACGGAACGCCCAACAAGGCCGAATTGGGAGCCAACGCCATCCTGGCGGTGTCGTTGGCCACGGCGCGCGCGGCTGCCGCATCGGTTGGCCTGCCCCTGTACCGGTACCTCGGCGGAATCGAGGGTCGGGTCCTGCCGGTTCCCTGCTTCAACGTCGTGAACGGGGGGGCCCACGCGGCAAACTCGGTCGATGTGCAGGAATTCATGATCGTGCCAGGCGGACTGCCCTCCTACCGGGAGGCGCTGCGGGCCGGTGCCGAGATCTACCACGCTCTGAAGAAGGTGCTTGCCGGGACAGGCCTCACCACCAACGTCGGCGACGAGGGCGGCTTTGCCCCGGACCTGCCAAACGACCGGGCGGTGCTCGACGCCATCCTCGAAGCCGTCGCAGAGGCGGGATACGAGGCGGGCAAGGACGTAGCGCTCGCCCTCGACGTCGCCGCCAGCGAACTACACGACGGAGGCCGATATATGCTATCGGGCTCGGAGCTCACCTCGGAGGAGATGGTCGATCACCTCGCAGGCCTGGTGGCCGACTACCCGATCGTGTCGATCGAGGACGGGCTCGACGAGGCCGACTGGGATGGCTGGCGGTTGCTGACCGAGCGCCTGGGTAAACAAATCCAGCTCGTCGGTGACGACCTGTTGGTCACCAACGAGGAGCTGCTACAGCGCGCTATCAGCCAGAACGTGGCAAACGCCATCCTCATCAAGGTGAATCAGATCGGCTCCCTTTCCGAGACGATGCACACAATGAGCACCGCCGCGGTCAACGGGTACGGGAGGATGGTCAGCCATCGTTCCGGCGAGACCGAGGATCCATTCATCGCCCATCTGGCGGTGGCAACCAATGCCGGCCAGATAAAGACGGGAGCTCCGGGCCGCGGAGAACGTACCGCCAAGTACAACGAATTGCTGCGGATCGAGGACGATCTCGACCAGGATGCCCGCTATGCCGGGTGGCGACCATTCCAGGCGACGCCATGACCAGCACCCTGGAGCGAGACACCTCGGCGACTCCCCGCAAACAACGCTGGGGCTGGGTGTTGGCCGTGGTCCTGCTGAGCGCGCTGGCGCTCACCCTTTCTGGGGTGTTTCCTTTCCGTCAACTGATCGACCAGCGCAGGGCGGTCGAGGAAAGCCGTCAGCAGCTGGCAGCGCTCGAAGACGAGAACCGCAAGCTCGAGGAGGACATCACCGCCCTGGGCACCGATGCCGAGATCGAGCGCGTCGCCCGCGACCAATACGGCCTGGTTCGACCGGGTGAGACGGGTTATGTCATCGTGTCTCCGCCGGGTGCAGAGACCGCGGACGCTGTCGAGGTGGCTCCGGTGGAAGAGGCGCATCGGCCCTGGTGGGTGCAGATGTGGGACTGGATCACCGGGAGTGACCTGCGCGACCATGGATGACGTGGCGGTGGTCGCGGCGCAGATCGAGCGCACGCCGCGCTCTGTCGTCGACGTGAGGCTCAGGTGCCCACTCGGGCTCCCCGTCGTGATCTCGGTACCTCCGTTCCTCGACGATGGGACACCGTTCCCCACGTCGTCCTGGCTGACCTGCCCGCTGGCGGTGCGCCGGATAGGACGAGTCGAGGCCGATGGAGGCGTGCAGGAAGCTGAAGCGCTGATCCGCGCCGATCCTGATTTTGCTGCGGCCCACGACCGGGCGATGGCGCGCTACGGCGATGACCGCGACGCCCTCATCGCCGACGACCACCAAGGACCACGCCCGTCGGGCGGGGTCGGCGGCTCCCAGGCTGGGGTGAAATGCCTGCACGCGCATTATGCCGATCATGCCGCAGGAAACGACAACCCGATCGGAACCTGGGTCGCGTCGCGCGTAGAACCCCTCAACTGCACCGTCATGTGCGCGGCCGATGTCGAAGGCGTGGTTGTGCGCAACCCGGAATGGGTCGAGCCGGCCCTGCCCGGTCGGTGATCCGCGCCGCGGTCGACATCGGGACGAACACGGTGCGGCTGCTCGTCGTCGATGGCGAGGGACGTGACCTCGAGCGCCGCTACGTCGTTACCGGCCTGGGCCGGGGAGTCGACATCTCTGGCACATTCCGCGCCGACTCGGTGGCGCATACCCTCGATGTCCTCGGCGAGTATCGGGAGACGATCGACCGCCTCGGCGCCGCCGCCACCCGTGCCGTCGCTACCTCGGCCACAAGGGACGTGAGTGATGGCGAAACCTTTCTCGACGCCGCCGAGCGCGTCCTCGGCCTCCGCCCCGAGGTCATCTCGGGGGAGGAAGAGGCCACCCTGTCGTTTCAGGGCGGGGTCAGTGGAGACCTTGGAGCGCCGCCTACTCTCGTCATCGACGTTGGTGGCGGATCCACCGAGTTCGTTTACGGAGCAGAGGCTCCCGAATATGTAACCAGCATCGATATCGGCTCGGTGCGTCTCACCGAGCGCAGGCTGCCCGACCGTCCGGTGATCGACGATCAGCTGGCAGCCGCCCGCACCCAGGCCGACGGTGACTTTTCGGCGGTTGTCCTGCCGGGCTCGGTGGGAACTGCCATCGGTGTCGGTGGCACGTTCACCAGCCTGGCCACGCTGGCGATGGATCTTCCGAGAGATGCCCGGGTGCATGGGACTCGTCTTCCGAGCGAAGACGTGACGACGCTGGTTGGTGTTCTCGCCGGGATGACCATCGCTGAAACCGAGAAGCTGAGCGCCCTCGACCCGGCCAGGGCGCCTGTGATACTCGGCGGCGCCATCGTGGTTGAGCGGGCCATGGTGGTCGCAGGGCTCGATGCCATTGCCGTCACCGAGCATGACCTGCTCGACGGGATCGTCCTGTCGATTTCCGATCGCTAGAGGCGCACCGAGTCGCGCCTATGTTGCGGAGCCAGCAATATTTCCCGCTCTTGCCGCTTCGCGGCGGGCCGCTCGGGCCACGGCTCCGCAAATGGCCTCTCAACAAAGACCGACATCGCGGATTATTGCGGAGCCTCTTAGTTGTCCTTGCCGGTCGAGATGTGGTCTGCCATGTGGGCAGGCACTTCCTGATAGTGGTCGTGCGTGGTCTTGAAGTGACCCCACCCCTGGGTGATGGAGCGCAGATCGATGGCGTAGTTGAGGATTTCCGACGTTGGCACAAGGGCGGTGATCATCTGCTGGCCATTTCCCGCGGTCTCGCTTCCTTGGAGTTGGCCACGCCGGCCGGAGAGATCTCCCATGACATCTCCCTGGTAGTCCGATGGCACCGTGACCTCGATCTTCGATACCGGCTCCAGCAGGATCGGTCCTGCCTGTTCCATCGCCGCCCGCAACGCCAGCCGACCGGCCTGTCTGAAGCTCATCTCGGACGAATCCACCGAGTGGTACTTGCCGTCGACGAGGCTCACCTTGACGTCGACCACGGGAAAGCCTCGGACTCCCCCCTCGGCCATCGTCTCTGCGATACCCTTCTCGACAGCGGGGATGAACTGGCGTGGGATCGACCCACCCTTGATCTCGTCGCTGAACTCGAATCCCTCGCCGCGTGCGGTTGGGGCGAGCTTGATCGAGGCGACTCCGTACTGACCATGACCGCCGGTCTGCTTTTTGTACTTGCCTTCGGCCGCTGTTGATCGGGTCACCGTCTCGCGGTACGGCACCCTGACCGGTTCGGTGACGACGCCGACGCCGAACTTGCGCTCAAGGCGTTCGATGGTGATGAGCAGGTGGGTCTCTCCCATGCCCTTGAGCAGGGTCTGGTTGGTCTCCGCGTTCAGCTCGAGCTCGAGCGAAGGGTCCTCGGCGAGGAGCCTGCGTAAGGCAGTGCCGAGCTTGTCGTCGTCGGCCTGGGTCTTTGCGACGAGGGCGGTGGCGAGCACCGGGCTCGGGCGCTCTATGTTTGGCAGCCGCACCGGCTTGTGCTTCGGGGCGAGGGTGTCTCCGGTTGCGGTGTGGGTGAGTTTCGCCACCGCGACGATATCCCCGGCGGGCGCGGCGTCGACAAGCTCGGTTTCCTTGCCAGTCATCGTCGCCAGCTTTGCCAACCTTTCGTCGGTACCGGTCCGGCTGTTGGTGAGGGTGAGGTCGGGTTTCAACGTGCCGGAGCGCACCCGCAGCAGCGAGATCTGCCCGACGTAAGGGTCGGCGATGGTATTGAAGACGAAGACGAGCGGATCTCCAGAAGCGTCGGACTCGATCTCGATCAGCTCATCGCCGACCTCCACCATGATCGGGGGTCGGTCGGTCGGTGCCGGGCCTAGCTCGACGATGAAATCGGCGAGGCGATCCACCGCGATCGGGCCCAACGCCGCGCCGCAGACCACGGGGAATACGGTCGCATCTGCGATCCCGATCGCCATCGTGTTTTCGAGCTCGTCGGTCGAGGGAACGTCACCGTCGAGATAGCGCTCCAGCATCTCATCGTCTGCCACCACGATCCCTTCCACGAGGTTGTCGTGGACTTCATGCTCACGGTCGGCCATCTCCTCGGGAATCTCACCTTCTTCTGCCTGCCCAGAGTCATAGATGTATGCCTTGTCCCTGAACAGGTCGGCGACCCCGTGAAACTCGGCATGCTCGCCGATCGGGAGCTCGATCGGGGCGATCCCTGCGCCGAACCGGTCGCGGAGCTGGGTCAAGGTGCGGTCGTACGACGAGCGCTCCTTGTCGAGCTTGTTGATGAAAACCATCCGCGGCAGCCGGTTCTCCTCGGCAATCCTCCAGGCGTATTCCGTCTGCACTTCGACTCCGTCGACTGCGTCAACCACAAACACGGCGAGATCGGCCACGCGCATCGCGGCGTGCACATCTCCGACGAAGTCGGCGTAGCCCGGCGTGTCGATCAAGTTGATCTTGTGCCCGCGCCACTCGAAGGGGGCAAGGGCAAGACCGAGGGACATGCCGCGAGCATGCTCTTCGGGGTCGAAGTCGGTGACGGTGGTGCCGTCCTCGACGGTCCCGAGACGCTTGATGGTGCCGGCGCGGTACAGCAGGGCTTCGGCAAGGGTCGTTTTGCCGGCACCGGAGTGCCCTACCAGGGCGACATTGCGGATTTTTTCGGGGGGGACCACCTTCACTACCCAGCCTCCAGGATTGTTATCGGGGGCATCCAGCCTACAGGTTGCCTCTCAGGGGTTCTTCGGGGATAGCTACGATCGCAAACGGAGCCCGGGTGGCGAAATCGGTAGACGCTGCGGTCTTAAACACCGCTGCCCTTCGGGGCGTGGGGGTTCGAGTCCCTCCCCGGGCACTTTTTGAGTTTTCAAGAACGCAAGAAGAGTCCTCAGTCTTCAGCCTTCAGCAAGGCAAGAAGTTCTCTCCGGGTTCGACTCCTACTGATGACTGATGACTGATGACTCTCAGGAGGCGGCAGCCACGCCGAGCAGTTTGTCCTTCTCGCGCTGGAACTCATCCTCTGTCAGGACGCCGTCGTCGCGCAGCCCCGCAAGCTTGGTGAGCTGATCGGCGAGGTCGGGCGAGGGCGCGGAGCCGGCGGGGGCATCCGACGGGTACATGACGACGAAGTAGGTGATCATCCCAACGATCGGCACAAGCACGATGGCGATTGCCCACAACGCCTTGGCCAGACCGGATATCTCTGGGTTCCCGAATAGGTCGATGAGCGCGAACACCCACAGCAGAAGCAGTGGGATAAAGATCAGTAGTGTCCAGAACGTGCTCCAAAACGAATCCATGGGAACGGCTCCCTCGCTGTTTGAGGCTCCTGCCCGCGATTGTAGGCGTCTCCTCAATCCCTCCGGTATCGTGCCGATAGGAATGTTGGGACGCTGAGGGACTATGTCTGAGCACGCGGATGCGGAGGCGGATGCCGCCGCACGACGAGAACCGACGACTCCGTCGGACATACCGGATCGGCCGGCCGGCCGCTATGTGCTGGCACTCGTCCTCATTGCCGTCTTTGCGGTTCTCTCGACCCTGATCACCTCTGGTGCCCTCGGTCGCCAAAAGGAAGGCGCTGCGGTCCTGGAGCAGGGGTTCAGCCAGGGCAACCGGTCCGGTCAGGTGGCGCGGCTGACTGCCAGCGCAGCTGCCGGCACCGGCGATTCCGCGGCCATCACCGTGGCCATGAATGAGATCGTCGCCGTGCACGTCGCCTTCCAGGACGGCGAGCCGGTCACCGTGGCCGGCCGAACGATCGAGCTGCCGGCGCTCGGCGAAACCGAAGTGCAGCCTGCGCTCAGCGTTGCAACGCGAGAGCTCGGAGGCCTCGTCGAAACGACCGAAGCGGTGGTCTTCACCATCGATGCTGGGGGTGTCCCCAGTGCCGAACAGGTCCTTGCCGTTGCCACCGCAGCCGATGTCTACAGCAAGGCGATGGCGGGGGTGGTGGAGGCACATGGGAAGGCTTCCGCCGAGCGAGTTCGGGCCCTCCAGCAGACCGAGTACTTCCTGCTCGCTGCCACCATCATCCTGCTCGCCCTCGAAGCGCTGTTCCTGTTCCGTCCCGCGGCCAAGAGCGTGCGCGCCAGCTGGGAAGAAAGCTCGGAAGCCCACGCCTTCGAGCGAGAGCTCGACCAGCAACGCCTCAACTTCCTGGCCCGCTACGACCCCCTCACCGGCCTGATCAACCGCACCCTGTTTGCCGACCGCCTCGAAAACGCGGTGGCGGGCGCTCGCCGTGATGGAAGTGTCGTTGCCCTGATGTTTCTCGACATCGACGGATTCAAGGAGGTCAATGACCGGCACGGGCACCAGGTCGGCGACGCACTGCTGCGCCAGGTTGCCGAGCGTCTGGTCGGAACCGTTCGCGAATCCGACACCGTGGCTCGGCTTGGTGGTGACGAGTTCACCGTCATTCTCGAGGGCGGGCGGCGCGTCGAAGACGCCGGCCAGGTCGCAACCAACGTCCTGAAGGCGCTCGCCGAACCGTATCGGGTGGGCCGCGAGGACATCACGATCACGTCGTCGATCGGCGTTGCCGCGTTTCCGCTCGACGGTGAGACCGCAGCCGAGCTGCTCAAGGGCGCCGACATCGCTATGTACAGCGCCAAGGCTGACGGCCGCAACACCTACCAGTTCTATACCACCGAGCTCAAGGAACGGACCATCAAGCGTCTGGCCCTGCTCGACGGTCTACGGAGAGCTCTCAACAGCGACGATGAACTGTTCCTCGTTTACCAGCCCAAGGTCGATGTCGTCAATCGGGAAGTCATCGGTGTCGAGGCGCTGTTGCGTTGGACGCATCCGCAGTTCGGCCCGGTCCCGACCGGTGAGTTCATCACGCTCGCCGAAGAAACAGACTTAGTGGTTCCCCTAGGCCAGTGGGTCGCCGACAGGGCCTGTGTTCAGATGCGACAGTGGATCGACGCCGGCCTGCAGCCGATGAGAATGTCGGTGAACGTGTCGGCGCGACAATTCAGGGCGGGGAATCTGGTTGAGACCATCGTTGCCGCGTTGGCATCGGCACGACTCAGCCCGGACTACCTCGACGTGGAGTTGACCGAGGGCACCTTGGTCACCGACCTTGGTGAGACGCGAGGCGCACTGGAGCGGCTGCGCGAGCTCGGAGTGACGATCAGCCTCGACGATTTCGGCACCGGCTACTCGTCGCTCGGCTATCTGACCAGCCTCCCGATCGACACCCTGAAGATCGATCGGTCGTTCGTGGTCGACGGGCTCGCCGACAGCGATGGCATTGCGGTGTCGTCGGCAATCATCGGTCTCGCCAAGACGCTTGGCATGGAGGTGCTCGCCGAGGGCGTGGATAGCGAGAAGCAGTTGGCCGACCTCATTGAGCTCGGGTGCAACAACATCCAGGGTTTCCTGATCTCGAAGCCGTTGCCCGCAACCGAGGTGATGTCGTTTGTCACCGACTTCCAGCTGCATGGTCACCGGCGGGAGCCCGCCCCGCAGTCTGCCGAGGCGTAGCCCCCACTCCACCTAGCCTTGCCCCTCATGATTCTTGTTCGTGGCCTCGCTATCGACGCCGGTGCGCGCCGGCTGATCTCCGCCGTGTCCTTCTCGGTTCAGGCGGGGGACAAGACCGGACTGGTGGGTCCGAACGGCGCAGGAAAAACCACCCTGCTCAGGGTGCTTGCCGGTCTACGGCGTCCTGCGTCCGGGTCAATTGTCAGTAACGGCGTCGTCGGTTACCTGTCCCAAGAGGCCGCCCTCGACGAGCTGACCGATCCAGACGGCACCGCGCTGGAGCGAGTCCTCCAGGCGCGAGACATCGGCGCGTTGGAGCGTCGCATGGAGGAGACTCGAGCCGAGATGGAGGATGAGGTCGGGGAGGGTCGCGATCGCTTGATCCGTCGATTCAGTCGGCTCGAGGATGAGTTCACCGCTCGCGGCGGCTACGTTGCCAAGGCGGAGGCGAAACAGTTCGCCCATTCTCTGGGCATCGGCGCCGACGAGCTCGACCAGCCGGTCGCGACCATGTCGGGCGGGCAACGCCGCCGCGTCGAACTGGCCAGGATCCTGTTCGCAGAGACCACCACCCTGCTTCTCGATGAACCGACCAACCACCTCGATCTCGATGCGAAGGCGTGGCTGATGACATACCTGGCTGAGTATTCCGGCGGCCTTCTCCTCGTGTCTCACGACCTCGCCCTGCTCGACGAGTCGATCACATCGGTCCTCGCTGTCGACGGCGGGCGCATCGAGCCCTACCGCGGCAACTACACGTACTACCTCACCGAACGGGAGCGCCGTCGCCAGCAGCGCCTACGCGAGCGCAAACATCAGGACGAGAAGATCGCAAGACTCGAGGGGGGCATTAGGCGGTTCAAGGGCTCATCGGAGAAGATGGCCAAGCGGGCGCGGACCTGGGAGACCCGAGTTCGCAAACTCGAGGACCAATTGGTAGCCGTCGAGCGGAGAGGTAGGTCTGTCTCGGTGCGATTCCCCCAGCCCGAGATTTCGGGGAGGACACCGCTTCGCGCCGCCGGTCTGGCTAAGGCTTTTGGCGATAATGTGGTTTTTGTTGATGTCGACGTCGATGTCGACCGCGGCGAACGGATGCTCATCATGGGCCTCAACGGTGCAGGAAAGACGACGCTGCTTCGGATCCTTGCCGGCATCGATCGACCCGACCTGGGCTCGGTGGAGCTCGGGCATCGGGCGTCGCTTGGCTACTACGCACAGGAGCACGAGGACATAAGGAGCGAGGTTTCGGTGCTCGAGCTGATGCGAATGGTGTCTACGGTCCCTGACCAAGACTTGCGCACCATCCTCGGACATTTCCTTCTGGCGGACAAGGTCGACCAGGATGCCGGCACGCTATCGGGTGGGGAGAAGACGAAGCTGGCGCTGGCCAGGCTGGTGGTTGGTCGGCACAATGTGCTGCTTCTCGACGAGCCGACCAACAACCTCGACCCGCAGGCCAAGGAAGCGTTGTTACAGGCGCTCGGCCAATATCAGGGGACGCTCATTCTGGTCAGCCACGACACAACGTTCGTCGGTGCCCTGGCCCCGGATCGCGTCATCCTGATGCCAGACGGCGACCATGCGTATTTCGATGACTCGATGCTGGAGCTCGTTGCACTGGCGTGAGCTGCCAGCGATGCGCTGGCAGCTCGGTATTACGTATTACGTATCACGTATGACGAACACCAACTTGGGACTGCGTGGTACGTAATACGTACTACGTAATACGTGATACGGACCACTGCGTAGCAGTGGTCATCTGATCGCTTCCTCGGCGGTATCGACGGTGATCTCGCCGCCTGGCAGCCGGCCGACGGAGATCGTCGATCGATGGTGTTCGCTGGTGAAGGTCACCGTGAGCTGGAAGTCGGCGTCGAATTGGAAGGCAACTGCATAACCAGGGCGCGGTGTCGCCCATAGGATCTGAGGATCCCCGACCGTGGTGATGCTCGCCGAACCCCCGCTGACGTGGGTCACCTTCGGCGGCGTGGTCGGTAGGTCGAAGTCGGGGCTCCCCGGCTCGGCAACGCCTGCGGGTACTCCTCCTGGGCCGGCCGGGTGTTCAGACCCGCTTGCGCCGGCCGTGTCGCGGCCACCCCCCTCACCGGTGACCCCTTCGTCGGCCTGCGAGCCGCCGGAGGCTTGGCGTACGCTCGAGGCGAGGGCCGCCACCGTTTCGTCGACAGGGAGGGCCGCGACCTCGGATGCGTTGAGCGGGCGGATCGGCCGGTCGAAGACCTGTCCACCAGCAACGCTGACTGCACCCGAGGCCACCACTCCTGCACCGACGGCTGCAACAATCCAGCCAGCGACCAGGAGGAGTCTCTGCCGCATTGCCGCCATCGTGCTCCGCACTTCCTTTTCCCCGCTCTAATGTACTGTTAAGGCTTTGCTAAGGATCGAGATGGCAGCCGTCGTCATAATCGAGGACGAACAGCGGATCCGCGAACTCGCCGCCAAGGCGTTGGCCGCACGCGGACACGAAGTGCACACATCGGCGACGGCGATGGACGGGCTTCAGACCGTGATCGGCTTGTCGCCGGATCTCGTCATCCTCGATCTCGGTCTTCCGGATCTCGACGGCATGGAGTTGCTCAAGATGATCAGGGCGGTGAGCGACGTCCCTGTGATCGTCGCCACCGCAAGAGGGGAGGAATCCGACATCGTGCTCAGCCTCAATGCCGGCGCCGATGACCATTTGGTGAAGCCCTTCTCGGTCGAGCAACTCGAGGCACGGGTGCGGGCGGTTCTCAGGCGAGCCAGCGTCGCCCCGCGAGGTACGCCGGTAACGATCGGAGGTCTGGTGATAGACGGAGCGGCGCGAGAAGCATCGCTGGACGGGGAGGTGCTCGAGCTGAGCCCAAAGGAGTTCGATCTCCTTCGTTATCTCGCTGAGCACACCGGCGAGGTGATCTCCAAGCGCCGCTTGCTCGCCGAAGTATGGCGCCAGCCCTACGGGGGGAGCGAGAAGACCGTCGATGTGCATCTGTCGTGGCTGAGACGAAAGCTTGGTGAATCGGCAGCGGACAGTCGATACCTGCAGACCGTCCGCGGGGTAGGTATCAAGATCGTCGAGCCGGCATGAGGAAACGACTCGCTCTCCTTTCGCTGGCGATCACGTCGATCGTGGTCATCGCCTTTCTCGTGCCCCTTGGCATCCTCGTCAAGAATCAAGCACAGAACCGCGCCTTGACCCGGGCTGAGTTTTTCGCCCAATCGATCGCCACCGGCCTCGGCGTGGCCGGCTCGGTCGGCGGCGCACCTGCAGTCGACCCGGAGCTGGCTGAGGCGGTGCTCGGCGCCTTCTCCGATCCACCCGGCACGTCGGTGGTATTCGCCAACGGCATCATCGTCGGTGAGCCGTTCGACCCTTCGTTCAATCTCGATCAGGCAATGGCGGGAGCCGCGCTCATCGCCACCATCCCCGGTGGCGCCGAGGTGCTGGTTCCGCTCGTCTCGACCGACCCGAGGATCGGCGGCACCATCGTCGTGCGTAGCTTTGTCTCGAGCGACGAGATGTCGGAGGGTGTCTCGATCGCCTGGGGAATGCTCATCGCACTCGGTGTCGCTCTGACCGCCATCGCCGTCGCCGCTGCCGACCGGTTGGGACGCTCGATCGTCAAGCCGGTGACCGAGCTCTCCGCCGCTGCCCGCCGGATGGGCGAGGGCGACCTAGAAACGCGGGTCGAGCCCGAGGGACCTGAGGAGATCGCCGAGGTGGGGGAGGCGTTCAATTTCCTGGCACGGCGTCTCGAGGAGCTGCTCGAGACAGAGCGTGAATCGGTGGCCGACCTCTCGCACCGATTGCGCACCCCGCTCACCGCGTTGCGCCTCCAGGTGGAAACGGCCACAGACGGCGACGATTTGGTGAGTCTGCTCGCCGACGTCGAGCGGATGGAGGCAGCGGTGAATGTGATGATCGAAGAAGCGCGCAGCCCGTCGCGTTCCTCCGACAAGGCCGCAAAGGCGGATCTCGGCGCCGTTGTCGATCACCGTGCAGCGTTTTGGCAAGTGCTCGCCGACGAGCAAGGCCGGCAGACCTCCGTGGTCACCGAGCCCGGAGATCATCAAGTGCTGGTGTCCGCGGACGCACTGGGGGCGGTGGTCGACGTGCTCATCGGGAACGTGTTCACCCATACCGACGAAGGGGTCGGCTACATGATCCGGGTGCGAACAACCGAAGACGGCCATTCCGAGCTGATCGTCGAAGACGACGGCCGGGGTTTCACCGGCTCCGGTGCGCTCAGGCGTGGGCACAGCTCGTCGGGTTCCACCGGGCTCGGGCTCGACATCGTTGCTCGAACCGCCGAACGGTCAGGCGGCACCGTCCGTCTTGGCGAGTCGAGCGACGGCGGAGCACGCGTCGAGGTTGTGTTCGGCAAGCCCAAGCAGATCGGCGCCACCATGCCACGCCAGCTGGCTACCTCACCCAGGGTCTGACGGCGCAGCCACCTCTGCGGCAGCGATTGGCTCGGCGGCTGCGTCTCCGTTTGGGGTGATGCGCAGGCCACCCTCGTTGCCCTCCATAGGGACCACGCTGGTTTCGTCCCAGATGCCGGCGGCGATGGCGACGGTCGAACGGAAATGGCCCCCGCTGCCCCACTCCAGATAGTCGACGATCGAGTTGGGGTCACCGAAGTTGCCGCTCGAGTACAGCCCGACCTCACCGGCCGGCGCAACGAGAACAGGGAGCAGGCCGGCGGCGCTCACCACCATCCCAGGATCGGCGTCGGGGTCCAGCGATATCCTCACACTCTGGCCGACCTCGACGATCGTGGATGGCAGCTCGAGGTAGAAGGGATGGATCGCGATCCAATGGCCGTGGATATTTCCTGCCTGCGGCCCGGTGTTGATCACCTCGATCCATCCCCGGTCACCAAAGACCACGGTGCTGAGCACAAACCTGGCGTCGATGGTCACCACCGGTGGCGTGGTGGTCGCCTGTTCCGTGGTTGGCGTAGGCGGGAGCTCCGTGGTTGGCGTTGGCGGGAGCTCCGTTGCCTGCGTCGTCGTGGTAGCTGAGCCGGCGCAGGAGCTGAGGACGAACACCCCCGCTATCGCCACGACCAGCAAATGTCTCCCCAGCCTGTGCCCCCTCAGCAAATGCCATCTGGGCAAAGGCCGGGCGCATGGGCGAGGGGTGTGCTTCCGATCAGATCCATCAGCATCCACGTTTTCCCCACGCCTTCTCCCGCACCCCGGTCAGCCTATCCTCGCTCTCCCTCCAAATGGATCGCTCGCTGGTCTGAGGTGAACAGGGTGCGGCCAAGGCCGACGGCCACTGTCGCGGTGGACACCGCTACCGAGGCGAGCACGAGGTACATCACCACCACCTGCACCTTCACCGCATCGAACACCGGGACGCCGGCCAGTATGAGGCCGGTCATGGCGCCGGGAATGAAGATGATGCCGACCGCCTTGGTCGTCTCGATCTGCGGCACCATCGCGGTGCGGAGCGCGTCGCGGAGATAGGGCCTGAAGGCGTCGCTTCCGGTGTACCCGAGAGCGAGGCTGACTTCGATGAGCGGTCGCTGTTGCTTGAACTCGGCCACGATCCTGGTCGCTACCAGCACGGTGGCCGTCATCGAGTTGCCGATCGTCATACCGGCCAGTGGAACGAGCGTCCGCGCCTCAAGGGGAAAAACGCCGAGTCCGAAGATCAGCCCGAGTACGGCCAAGCTGGTCAACGAGAAGGCGATGAGCGAGAGGAGCCGAGCGCGTGGCACCTCGGGGGCCCGGCGCCCCACGACTCCGGCGGCGAACGGGATCATGAGCACGATCCAGAGAAACGACCACCACAGCTCCCTCCCCGGTGCGAGGAGGAAGGTGAGCACGACGCCCAGGGCGAGCAGCTGGATCAGGGCACGGAGTGCCGCCCACAGAATCTTGCTCCCCAGGTCGAGGCGGAGCCACAGTGCCAGCACAGCCGCCAGGACGACCAGCGCCCCGGCCAGGGCCAACCCGACCGAAGTGATTGCTGATTCCACGGCACGATTATCGGCCATCCTGTCGCCGGGCGAGAATCGAGTTCTGCGAGACGATGTTCCGGAGCGACGAGGAAGCTGTGATCGAGCCAGTTGGAGAGGTGCCAGAATGAGCCAAATGGGAGGCAAGGAGCTTCGGGCGTGAACGTGGTAGATCTCATGACGACAGAGGTCATCGCGGTGTCACGCGACACCGGGCTGCGCGATGCCGCCAGGCTCATGTTCAGGAACCGTGTGAGCGGCCTGCCCATCACCCAGCAGGACGGAACGCTCATCGGGATCATCACGGAGGCAGATTTCCTCCGACTCGAGGTCGAACGCCAGGAGGGAGCGCGGGACCAGGTGGTGACGGTCGGGGAGGTCATGTCGATCGGAGTCGTCACCATCCGTCCCGAGATGGAGATCTACGAAGCGGCCAAGATCATGGCGGTCCAGGAGGTAAAGCGCCTGCCCGTCGTCGACGACGACAACCGCCTGCTTGGCGTGATCTCTCGCGCCGACATCGTCTCCATCTTCACCCGTCCCGACGACGTGATCGAGGACGAGATTCGGGAGGACCTCCTGCGACGCGTCCTGTTCATCGACCCCGATGACCTAGGGGTGAGCGTAACCAACGGTGTCGTGGCGTTGAGCGGGGAGGTCGGCACCCGCGCCGAAGCCAGCATGCTCGAGGAGCTGACCAACCGGCTGGATGGGGTGTTCGGCGTCGAGACCAACCTGACCTGGCTCCACGCCGACGTAGACGATTGATCCCACTCCCCGGCACGACGGAACAGCTGTCGACCCAAGATGGCACTGCTCTTGCGGCCCGCTCCTGGGCCGGAAGCGAGCCGAGCGTTTTCTTCGCCCATGCCAACGGCTTCAGCAAGGAGTTATGGAGCCCGGTGGTGACGGCGCTCACTGCGCTCGGAATCGACGCCTCCGGGGTTGCTTTCGACATGCGCGGACATGGAGACTCGGCAGCCATAAGCCCGCCTTTCGACCTGACCGTGTTCGGGTCCGACGTCGCCGTCGTGCTCGCCGAGTCCCGCAGGCGAGGGCGGATCGGTGTACGAACCATCGGTATCGGTCACTCATCCGGCGGTACTTCGATTGCTATGGCCGCGATCGAGGACCCGAGAGCCTTCGATCACCTCGTGCTCGTCGAACCAATCATCTTCCCTCCGCCGTACCAACGACTCGACTCAATCCCAATCGCCGAGATCGCATTACGCCGCAGGGCTTCGTTCCCAGATCGTGACGCCGCCCTTTCCAATTATCGCGGCAAGGGACCATTTGCGATGTGGACCGAAGACGCGCTGGACGCATACGTCGATGGTGCCATGCGAGTCACCGACGACGGACTGGTGCTGAAATGCTCGCCGGAGACCGAGGCCGAGATCTACCGGGTCGGGTTGGCCCATGACACGTGGGAAGGCGTCGGTTCCATCACCCAGCCCGTGACCCTGATCGTCGGGGCTACATCGACGACCCATAACGGCTCGTATCTCGAAGAGCTGACCGCCCGGTTCCGTGAGGTGCGGCTGGAGGTCGTCCCCGACGTCTCGCACTTCGTCCCGATGGAGGTGCCTGGTGTCGTCGCCGCGGCAATCGCGACCGCGATCCAGCGCGTTGATTTGGACCAGTAGCATCGCCCCGATGATTCCTGGATCGACCATCGATCGGCTTGCCGCGTCCCTCGACGATGCGGCTGGACGCGACATGCGGTACGCCGCGGAACCGGTCGACATGGATCCGTTGGGCTTCGTGCGTGCCGGTGCCGGGTTCTTCGGCCGGGCGTTCTTCTTCTCCAACCCGGACGGCGAATCGATCGGAGGATTGGGTACCGCCTGGCGAGCGACGACGTCCGGATCGGCTCGGTTCGACGCGTTGCGATCGCAAATCGAGGGCCTCGCCTTGCCCGATCCGGTCCGGGCCATGGTCGGGTTCTCGTTTGCTGCGGACGGGCCGCACAGCGATAAGTGGGAGGCTTTCGGTGCTGCCGACACCGTGGTCCCGCTGGCGGCGGTTGTCGTGGATGGTGGCAACGCAGCCCTGGTTGTCGCGTTGCCGCCAGGATTGGCTGCCGAACAGGTTCTCGGCCCGCTTCGTGCCCTCACCGAGCATGCCGCTCCGCTGTACCCGGATCTTGGGGACCACACGCTCGAATCGGTCCCATCCGTTGCCGACTGGCGCACCGCGGTCACCGAGGCGGTGGATGCGATCAGCGAAGACGCTTTGCGCAAAGTCGTTCTCTCGCGATCGGTCATCGTGCGTTCCGACACCGCACCGGACGGCTTCGATCTGCTCCATCATCTCAACGGCACCTACCCGCGATGCTTCGGTTTCGGGTGGCGGGTCGGTGAGGCAACGTTCCTGGGGGCGAGCCCCGAGCTGTTGGTCAGGAGCGTCGGAGGGGCGGTCAGCTCCAACCCCCTTGCCGGTTCGGCTCCCCGGGGAGAGGGGGAGGAGGAGGATCGGGCGCTTGCTGAAGGCCTGATGCGCTCACCAAAGGACCGGAGCGAGCACCGGCTCGTCGTCGATGATGTGGTGAGCCGCCTCGGCCCCTTCGTCGACGATCTGACCGTGCCTGATGGCCCTTCGCTCAAGCGGATGGCGACCGTGCAGCATTTGTCGACACCGGTGCACGGAACGCTGGCCCGGCCGCGCCACGTGCTCGAGCTGGTCGAAGCGCTTCATCCCACGCCGGCGGTCGGGGGAACGCCGCGCGCCCAGGCGACGTCCTTCATCGACAAGGTGGAAGGGTTCGATCGCGGCTGGTATGCCGGTGGTATCGGGTGGGTCGACGGCTCCGGAGACGGCGAATTCGCCATCGCCCTGCGTTGCGGCCTGATCGAAGGGGCCAAGGCGCACATCTTCGCCGGCGCCGGCATCGTCGCCGATTCAGACCCAGACGACGAGCTACTCGAGACCCGCCTCAAGCTGCGCCCCCTCCTGGAGCTGCTCGCCGCGACGTGACCGTGGCGGACCCGAAGGTGGCTGATGCCGACTCGGAGTATCTAGACCACGTAGTGCTCGTTGGGGTACTCGGCGACGTATCGGTCTCTCCTGTCGACGATCACGGTCACAATCCGTGAGCCCTTTTTCATCGTCTTGGCCATTTCGATGGCCGCACTCACATTGGCTCCTGAGGATATGCCGCAGTACAGGCCCTCTTCCTGGCACAGCCTGTCGGCCATCTGCTTCGCCTCGGCGTTGTCGATCGTGATCTCGTTGTCCATGACATCGAGTTCGAGGAGATCTTCAATCAGGAACCTCAACTTGGGCACACCGAACTGTTCCAAGGCTTTGTGGACCGCTCGAGTACGGACCCATTCGATTCTGGGATCATCCGTTGGCACAACGCCGGCAACCTTCAATTCTGGGTGGCTCTCCTTCAGGGTTTGCGCAACCCCAAGAAGCGTTCCCCCTGTTCCGACCGATGCCACCCACCCATCGATTCTCCCATCCATCTGCTCCAGGATCTCGCGTCCGGTAAATTCCCGGTGTGCCCTGGTGTTGTCAACGTTGCACAACTGGTTGGCCCACCAATGCGATGGGTTGCTCTGCGCCAGGTCGTAGCACTGTTTCATGCGAACGGCCACGAAGGTGGCCGCTCGCTCTACTCCGCGCAGACGAGCGGCATTCTCGACGTGGTCGTTCAGATCGATCAGAGTCACATCGCAGCCGTAGAGTCGGGCGATCCGGATGCGATCCGCAGGGTCGTAGTCACTGGAGAGCTGCGCTGGTAGAAATATTTGAACCTTGTAACCCTTCACGGCTCCCACGAAGGCCAAGGCCGGCCCTGTGTTCCCGGTGGACTGATCGACAATGGTTCCACCAGGTCTGAGCTCGCCCCGCTTTTCGGCTTGCTCAATCATGCAGAGAGCCATGCGATCCTTGATGCTCCCCCCAGGATTCGTGAACTCGCATTTCACATAGATATCCACCCCGAGCCCCGCGGTCACACGACTCAGTTTCAGCAGAGGAGTATTTCCGATATCGTTGAGAATTGTCGCCGCTTCATTCACGTTCTCATTCACCTCCGAACCAATCATGCCAGCGCGCTCCGCGCGGCGACGGACACGACCCGGCCACGGGCCAAGGAGCAGCACGCGGTTGGGCTAGGCGAGGATCTTCGCCTTCTGCGCCGCGAACTCGTCGTCGGTGAGCACGCCCTGGGTGTGGAGTCGGGCGAGCTTTTCCAGCTCCTCGGTTGAGCCACTCGAACCGGCGACCTCATGGATGTAATCCATGTAATCCTCACGTGCCCTCTGCTGCGGGACGGCATAGCCCATCCGCATATCGGAGCCGTGGACGACCAGATATGCCAGGACCCCGAGCAGCGGTACCAGGAAGATGCCCAACACCCAGAGTGCCTTGAGCCAGCCCGGCATGTCGTTGCGGAACACGTCGATGAGGACGCTGATGATTATCCAGATCCAAATCACAAACAAGAAGACCATCAGGAATGACCAGAAGAGGTCCAACAACGGCATCCATGCCTCCCTTTCGTACGAATGCGACGACACCCTAGCCGTCGTCACAATCGCCAGTCGGCCCACAATCGGCGGTGATCAATCGATTCAACATGAAACTTGAGGTCGCCATCGGCCTTCGTGTCTACGCAGGTGCCTACGCCGGGTCCCCCTCATGGACCAGCCGGTGATGGTGGCGGCACAGCAACCGCAGGTTGTCCAGCCTGGTTGGGCCACCGTCGGCCCAGTGCGAGCGAGGGAACGTGCGTGGCCGACCAACCGTCGGCCATGCCCCCAAGCGAGACGACAAGTAGCGGCGAGCCACGACGCCGTCGACGGGTGACCGGCCACCGTGTAGGTCTGGCGACGGTCGAACTCGCCGATCAACCGCAGCTGCTCGGCACTCAGCCGCTCGATCGAGCGGTGCACCTCGATAGTGGACGCCTGCACCTCGTCGTCGAAGAGGATCTCGAGATCCCGCTCGCAGAAGCGATCGATCGCGTCGGTCGGGGCCGACATATGGTGATCGGACGATATGGTCGACCCTACGGCTCGGCGCTCAGCGCAGGATGTGTGTAAGGCCCGTCAACCAGACGTTCGGCACCGATCGACTCCGTGGGCCGTCCAAGACGAGCCCCGGGCCACCCTCAGCCCGGGACTCGCTTTGGTGTC
>SMVB01126987.1_pt1 | contig 28116 bp, 22 predicted proteins | sample 2456461 | NCBI WGS metagenome assembly SMVB01 (sample SAMN11095934, study PRJNA526329) | marine sediment metagenome | biome: Marine sediment; feature: Surficial sediment; material: Deep marine sediment; isolation source: Hadal surficial sediment | place: Pacific Ocean | collected 2014-05 | depth... | reverse complement strand
GGAGCAAGCGCGAGGGGAAGAGGCCGATCCCCGCGCGGACATCTGGTCGTTTGGCGTTGTTTTGTATGAAATGATTAGCGGTGAATTGCCTTTTAAAGGGGATTATGAACAGGCCGTGCTCTATGCCATCTTGCATGAAGACCCGGAATCGCTTACCGGCTTACGACCAGAGGTGCCCCTGGAATTAGAAAGAATCGTCAATAAAGCCATGGCCAGGAGTCGCGATGACCGGTATCAGGACATAGACGAAATGTTGCTGGCGCTTAAATCATTCGGAGAAAAACCGGCCGCACCGCCCCTGTCTCAAACTCGTCTTAAGGCCGGCGGCAAACTGCTGATCGGTGGATTTTTGGCGGCGTTCTTATTGCTCCTGGGCCTGGGCTATTTCTATTCTCGGCAAGGGGCGCCTGAACCCCGCATCCTCAGGACCCTGCCCGTGACCACCGCGCCGGGACTTGAAGAGAATCCAACCTGGTCGCCTGACGGCACGCGCATCGCTTACACTTCGGATCAAATCGGCAATTTTGATATCTGGGTGCGGCAGATTTCCGCGGGGCAGAGCGCCAATTTGACCGGGGATAACAAGAGTAACGACAGCGATCCTGCCTGGTCGCCGGACGGAGAATGGCTGGCCTTCGCCTCCGAACGCGACGGGGGCGGAGTCTTCGTGATGCCGGCGCTCGGCGGGATCCCAAGGCAGGTTTTTGCGCCGACTGAAGCAAGCGGGTTTATTGCGAAAATCGGTTGGTCACCCGACGGAGCAAAAATAGCATTCGCTGTTCCAAGTGGCCTCTATGTCGTCCCGGCTGGCGGCGGCAAACCTGCATAACTGTTTTTATCCCCGACCAAAGGCCTTTGGGTAGTTTCGAAGCCGGCCTGGTCGCCGGATGGCGAACGCATCGCTTACACGGAGGTCATGGGCACCGGCGTGAGCACAGCAAAGATCTGGACCGTGCAACCCGACGGCACAGACCCGCTTGCGGTCACGGAGGGAAAAACCTTTGACCATAATCCGGTCTGGTCGCCAGACGGCAAACAGCTTTTTTTCATCTCCGACCGGGGCGGCATTTCGGACGTCTGGTGGCTGCCGGTGAATGCAAGCGGTCAAGCAACCGCTTCGCCAAAACCCCTGACCGCGGGTGTTGGAGTCGGAAGCATCGCCCTGTCGGCTGATGGCGCCAAACTGGCTTACTCAAAACTTATCGAGCGCTCGAGTATCTGGTCAATGCCAATAGAGCCGAATCGCCTCCTCGGGTTGGAAGACGCGCAGGTAGTCAGCTCAGAGAATCAACTGATCGAGCGCGTGGTTGTCTCGCCGGATGGAGAATGGCTCGCGTTCGATTCGAACCGCAGCGGTAACATGGATATCTGGATGATGCGAAAGGATGGCAGTGAACTCAGGCCGGTGACCACCGACAAAGCACATGACTGGTGGCCGAGTTGGTCGCCCGATAGCAAGCAGATAGTCTTCCACTCCTTGCGCAGCGGCAACCGTGACATCTACGTCAAGCCGGTTGCGGGCGGCGCAGTGACGCAATTGACGAGCCATCCTGCGAAGGATTGGAGCCCTGTCTGGTCGCCGGACGGCGAAGAGATCGCATTTGGCTCGCATCGTCAGGGGAATGAGGACGTTTGGGTTGTATCAAGAAAGGGCGGCGAACCCCGGCAACTGACCCGCCATGGAACAGATGATAACGGCGTGATCTGGTCGCCCGAGGGACGGCGGCTGGTTTTTCGCTCTAACCGAACAGGGCGATATGAGCTGTTTCTCATTCCGGCTGAGGGAGGCGAGCCGGTGCAGTTGACCCACGGGGCGGCCATAAATATCTATCCAAGTTTCTGGTCGGCGGATGGCAGCGCCATCTATGCGAGGGCACGAAGGGGTTCGGACGGCGCGGGCTTCAATATCTGGTCGGTTTCCGTCGCCGATGGCTCAACTCGGCAACTGACGGATTTCAAAGGGAGTTCGAAGCAACTCGGTCTGCTTTCGAGCGATGGCCAGCGTTTCTACCTGTTGCTCCATGAGCGCGTGGGCGATCTCTGGGTCGCGGAGTTGTTGACGGAGGACTAAGTTCTTGCACGGACTGCATTGCAAAGAAGGTGACCTTTTCGAAAAAGGTCACCTTCTTATACTCTGAGAAGGAAATTCATGAAAAATATATTGATCACTGGCGTCAACGGTCAAATCGGCAGTGAGCTCAGTGAAAAGTTAGGAGCCTTGGTTGGGTTGGAGAATATAGTTGGCATGGATCTGAGGCCGGCCACGCCGCCCTATCAGATTACCCATGAAACGGTTGACGTGACCAAGAAAGAAGCGCTGCGGCAGGTTATCGAAAAGTATAACATCGATACGATTTTTCATTTAGCTTCTTTGCTTTCGGCCCGGGGAGAGATGAACCCGGATCAAACCTGGGAAGTCAACATGACCGGCCTGAAAAACGTTCTCGATTTAAGCAGAGGGAAGAATATCAAAATTTTCTGGCCGAGCTCGATTGCGGTATTTGGCCCGACTTCACCAAAAGAAAACACGCCGCAGAACACAGTTGTCGATCCGAATACCATGTACGGAATTACCAAACGCGCCGGTGAATTACTCTGCCAGTACTATGCCGGTAAATTCCATGTCGATGTTCGCAGTGTGCGCTACCCGGGGATTATCAGCTACAAAACCGAACCCGGCGGCGGCACCACCGATTATGCTGTCGAGATTTTTTATGAGGCGATTAGAAATAAAATCTACACTTGTTTTGTCGGTGGGGAAACCTGTTTGCCCATGATGTACATGGATGACGCGGTGCGGTCAGCGATTGAAATTATGCAGGCCGACCCGGAGCAAATCAAAATTCGTTCAAGTTATAATTTGGCAGCAGTTAGTTTTACCGCCGAAGAATTGACCGCTGAAATCAAGAAAAACATCCCGGAATTCAAATGTAATTATGCGCCGGACTTCAGGCAGAAGATCGCCGATTCCTGGCCGAAGACCATTGATGACTCCTGTGCCAGGGACGATTGGAACTGGCAGCATGAGTTTGATTTAGCTGGCATTACGAAAATAATGTTGGAGAAACTGCGGGAAAAGCTGAAATTATAAGTGTTTAGGTGTTCGAGTGTTCAGGTGTTCGCGTTTTTTTGGGGAGGGGCCAAATTAGTCTTTAACACTTTAAAACGTTAACACTCAAACACTTTTAATATGGAGGAACAAATGGCGAATTTGAGTTTTCTCGATGACGAATTAAATCAATTGAAAGAACAGGGATTGTTCAATACCATTAGAACGATTGGCAGTGCCCAGGACGCCTGGATTCAAGTGGATGGCAAGAAAGTACTGAACATGTGCGCCAATAATTACCTGGGTTTCGCCAATCATTCTGAGTTAAAAAACGCGGCCAGGCAAGCCATTGAAGATTACGGCGTTGGTCCCGCCGCAGTGCGCAGCATTGCCGGCACGATGACCTTGCACAATGAATTAGAAGAAAAGCTGGCCAAATTCAAAAACGTTGAAGCGGCGATTTCCTTTCAATCCGGGTTTAATGCAAATCTGGCGACCGTGCCGACACTCATGGCAGCCGACGATGTGATTTTTTCAGATGAGCTGAATCACGCCAGCATTATCGACGCCTGCAGGTTGTCAAGAGCAAAAACCGTTCGCTGGGGTCATTGTGACGTCCCATCTTTGGCGGAGCAGCTAAAAGCTTATTCGGATGCACGCCGAAAATTAGTCATAACCGATGGCGTGTTCAGCATGGACGGAGATATCGCTCCCCTTCCTGAGATAGTTGAGGTCGCGCAAAAATATGACGCCATGGTTATGGTTGACGACGCCCACGGTGAAGGTGTTCTCGGAAATTCAGGCCGTGGGATTGCAAATCACTTTGGGCTGGATGGTGTTGTTGATATCGAAATCGGTACCATGTCCAAAGCTTTTGGCGTAGTTGGCGGGTATGTTGCCGGCAAAAAGAAAATCGTGGATTTTTTGCGACAGCGGGCAAGACCATTTTTGTTCTCAAGCGCAGCACCCCCGGCAGATGTCGCTTCCTGCATCAAAGCGGTTGATATTTTAACCGAATCAGGGGATTTGGTTGAAAAGCTCTGGGATAATACAAAATATTTCCAGGATAAGCTGCGGGGGTTAGGGTTTGATCTTGGCGTGACCGTAACCCCGATTACTCCGGTCATGGTTGGCGAGGCGAAAAAAGCTCAGAACTTCAGCAAATCACTTTTTGAAAACGGCATTTTTGGCATGGCGATCAGCTTTCCAACCGTGCCAAAAGGGAAAGACCGCATCCGATTGATGAATTCAGCGACTCATTCGAGGGAGGATCTGGATTTTGCAGTTAGAGTATTTGAAAAAGTGGGTAAACAAATAGGAATAATCTAACCGCAGAGCGCGAAGAACGCAGAGTTTTAATACAACTGTTTTTTAAATAAAACTTTCTGATTCTTTTTTTCTCTCTGCGAACTCGGCGTCTCTGCGGTAAAAGGGTTTTAAAAATGAAAGCAACCTTAAAACAAATTCAGGGAACCACCTTTGCCGCTAAGGCCGATTCAAACCACTGGACAGTCATTGATAATTCTCCCGAGGACGATGGCTCCGGGGCCGGCGGCGGCCCCATGGAGATGGTTCTGATGGCACTCGGCAGCTGCTCGGCAGTCGATATTTGGTTGATTCTGAAAAAGATGCGTGCAAAAGTCAGCGACTTTCAAATCAATCTCGAAGGTGAAAGAAGAGATGAGCACCCGCGGGTTTTTACCAAAGTTCACTTGGAGTATCTATTCAGAGGTGAAGATTTAAAAGAAAAGGATATCGAACGGGCGATCCAGCTTTCGCTTGATACGTATTGTTCCGTTGCCGGAATGGTGGGAAAAACTGCGGAGATTAAGACTTCTTATAAGATTTTAAAAGATTAATTAGGTATTGATCAAGAACATAAATTTTTATGTCTTTGCGAGCGTCTCTCAGCGCAGCAATCTCCTGATTAGGCAGGCCTGAGATTGCTTCGGCAAGAGCATGTCCTGAGCGAGTCGAAGGAGCGCCTCGCAAAGACGGATATAGCATAATTAACTAGCTGCCTACAACTTCAGCTCCAGTTGCACACTCACTCTCCTGTCTAAATTGCCATCTATTTGATCGGCGCCTGTTCCAATGACATCAACATCGTCGCGATAGGTCTCAGAATATTTGAAATAGGCTGCGAACTTTTTCAGTGGCTGATATTTAACCAAAAGGTACCAGCGATTACCGCGACCGAATAAGGCTCGATTCGTAAGCACCCCCGGTAAATCATTTTCATATTGAAAGAGCCTTGAATCAAATGAATCCGATTCGAAAAAGGTTAATCGGGCCTGAATTTGGAATTTTTCAGTTGGCTTTAATCTGACATCCTGATAAATTAGAAAGCCATTTTCCGACGGCTTACTTTTTCCAGAGTTAAATCTATTCCGGTTAACTTTTATGAATTCAACCCGGCTTCTCAAACGGAGTTGTTTGGAAATCTTGTAGTCCAATTGCAATCTTAATTGCGAACGCTTTTTCTGAACCAATTCTTTTTTCGTTCTACCGAAAGCGTCAAAAACGTCTTCAGTTTCCTGTTTTTCTTTTTCACGAAAACGAAATGTCAGGTGAATCCGCGGTCCGAATCTCTGTTCGATCTGGCCTGAAAACTCTCGGCCTGCCACCGGCAAAGGTTGGAAAAAAGTTCGCCAGGGATTTGAGAAGATATCGAAGTAGGCGCTGAACTTTGTGTTCGAAGCAAGCTGGTAATTTAGTCCCAGGTAATACCCCTTCTCATTTTGAGTTTTGCCGTTACTCTCACCAAATCCAAATGCATGAAAATTCTGAAAATCCTTTTGATAATTCCGGTAAAGAATTGCCAATTTGATTGGAGTAAAATCGAATATCGAACCGGCCAGCACAGCCCTGCCGCCGTTTTTTGATTGAGCGGCTTCGCCAAATATTTCAATATTTGTTAACTGCCATTTCCAGTCAAAGCCGGCAACGGTGTTATCTTTTCCACGAAAACTAAAACGCTTCCTGGCAAAATCCGGATTCTGAACAGTCTTGTCAAAAGAAGATTGATAAAAAGTTGCGCCAATCGATAATCCTGATGATGAATTGTACTTTATTCTTCCCCCAACCGCCGACTCAATCACAAAATCCTTTTTATTCTTTTCGGTTTGGTTTCGATGAAATCCCGTGGTTGAGAAGGTGGAAACCGCATTGTCAGAAACGGGGGTCGCATCCAATTTGTTTTGAGAGGCAAAAAAGATAATTTCAAACCGACCTGATTTTAAAGAAGCAGCGCCGCCTAAAAAGGCAGAATTTTCGTCCACACTGGAGTAGCCTCTTACGCCCCGTGCTCTTTTCCTGGTTGGAAAAACCGCGGCCGAACTTTTAGCCAGTCCATAAGGTCCCCACAACACCAGCCCCTGGCCAATTTCTAATTGAAAGTGCCCGAACCATACTTGAATATTTTTTCCTGGAGCGGCGCTAAGATAAAAAAGTCTTAGGTCGTCGAAACGGCTTTCACCGCTGTCTTTTTCCAAAAGCAGGCCGCCTTTTATGTTTCCTGAAAGTTCAAACCGGAGTCTATTATAGACTTTTTGCGCCGAATTTTCGTATGCCCCATTTTCAAAGCCTTTGGGTCGTTCGAGTCTGCCTGAAACGCGCGAACGAAAATGCAGGTGCGATACTTTTGTCGTGGCAATTGACGCCGCAACGGAAACTAACTCTCGAACATTTTCAAAAGTCTCCTGATCCATTTCCGGCACGTTGAGCAATTCGGCGACTGCACTGAAAAGGCCTTGTTTCTGTCGATATTTTAGGATTTCGATCGCTTGTTTGACGGTTAATCCGGGTATCGCTGCAAGTGTTTGCAGCTCTGCGGTGTTGAGATTTACAGGATTCTCTCTGAGCCAAAAAAGAAGCTCCATCAGTTCCGATTGCTCCGAACCTTCCGCTTGCTTTTCAAGAATTTTTTCTTCAACAGAATCTTGGGCAAATGACGGGGTTTGGCAGATCACAAATGCAATTACACAGGATGAGACTATAATTCTTTGGATTCTATTTGTTGGCAATGTCTCTAACCACAATTTGTGCTTTGATTTTTTCGAAAGTCTTTATGCCAATCCTCGGTATATTTAGCAAATCCCTGGTTTCCAGAAAGGGTCCGTTCTTCTCCCTGTATTCGATGATCAGTGAGGCCAATTTTTCACCAATTCCGGGCAGTTTTTTTAATTCTTCATGACTCGCTGTGTTGATGTTGATACCTTGAGTCACTGTTACAGAATCTGATTGTGTTTCTAATGACAAGTCCATCGATTTTTTCGGCACTTCTGCAATCACCAGCTCTTTCGCTTTCTTTCCCTCATCCTTCTTTCTACCAAAATGAATAGAGAACGTCATTTGCTGCGTCAGACCCAAATTATTGTGAGTAAAGAAGGCATAATCCACGGTAAAACGATTGACACGAATGCCAAATCCGGCTGAAAACCTGCTTGGATTGTTTGCGGTTCCTGTTCGCAAGGCGAGGTTGTCAAAGGCTTTGAATTCTACGCCAAATCTTATTTCTTGCTCAAAGCGAACATCTTTAAAAATTTCCAGGTTTAGAATCATGCGTGGATGTGGATAGAGGGCCAGACCCGTACTAAAAGTTTGGGGTAACTTTTCTCTGGATTTACCGACACTTGGGCGGTTAATGTTTTTGGCGGCAAATCCCAAACTCAACTGCTGATGAATCGCAACGACCCATCCAATGTCTATGCCAAGTGTGCCGTCTGAACCGTAGCCGGCGATTTCAACCGACTGGTATTTTAAACCGATTCCGCAGTAGATTCTTTCCCGATAGCTTTTACTATAAGCAATAAGGAAAACCTGCTCTTGGTAGAGGCTGTTACCAAGACTCAAAAGTCCCAGGTTCAGGCGCGTCCTCCAGAGAGGAAAACTCGCCGACACACTGCCGATATTGACATCATCAAGTCCGAAAGGCTTTTGGTAAAAAAGAGAGATTTCCGTTCCAGTGATTTGGCTCAATCCGCCGGGGTTCAGAAAGAGAGCATCCGCGGTATTGGCTAAGGCCACATAAGTTCCTGCCATCGCCAGAGAGCGTGCGCCGACCGGAAAGTCGCCGAGCCCTGCTTGCAGATTTCGGCAAATCAGTAAATTGATTCCTATAAGTAACAACCAGAAAATCCTTGAAGACTGAAACTTGGAAACTGTTTGAAATTCCAACTCAGAAATATTTCGCTTGACAATCATTGAGCAATTTTCATATATTTTTTAAAATGATACGAATTATTTATGACCTCTACTGGGTATTTGGGAGGGCTGAACCTTGAAAAATTTTAAGCACTTGAAAACAAAACCGCTTACGACGACCTCTTCGCATTTTCTGCTCGTCCTGTTGATTTTGGTCTGGTCTACTTTGCTGAGCGCAGGCCAGATAAAAACGAAAGTAAATGTGATCATCGAAAAACTGCCTATTGACAAACAAGAAAAAATGCAGGATTTCCACATTACTTTGAAAGAGTACATTGAAAGTGTTGAATGGCTTGAAGATGATGACAGCATACCCCTTGAAGTCACGCTGCAATTGTTTTTAACCGATACCCATTCAAATATCGAAGATCGATACAAGTGTGAGTTTCTCATTTCCAGTACCGACGTTCAATATTTTGACCGGCGATTTAAATTCGCATTCCAGGTGGGAGACGTTTTAATTTACAACGATCAAGCCGTTGAGCCGTTAACAAGCGTCATAAATTTTTATATCAATATGATTTTAGGAAGCGAGCTCGATAAAGAGCGTGAGTATGGGGGAGACTTATATTATAAAAAGGCCCAGGATTTTGCGGCCCTTGGTAAATTTGTTCGCACAGATTTCATTCTCGGCTGGACCGAGCGTAATAAGTTAATTAAGAATGTTTTTACCGAACCGTTTCGAAAATTTCGCAAGATGAAAGATTATTACTTTTACGGGCTTTTCGTTCGTCGGCAAAAACTGGATGAAACCCGCAAGAACATCAGAACTGCCCTGGATATGCTTGGAGGTGTTTTAAAAGAAAATGCAGAACTGGAAGAACCTAAACAATTTTTAAATGCCCATTATTTAGAAATTATCGATATTTTCAAAGATGATAGATATGGCGAAGATGTATTCAAAAAATTAATCGAACTTGACCCGGAACACAAGGAGCTGTATGAGGAGTACATTAGTGATTCTTGACTAAAATAGGGAAAAAGAGGAAATTAGTCAAGTAATTTAAGTCTCTATTTTTTCACCGGCGCTTCAATTAAGTAACTTCCCTCTACCACTTTAAATCCATCCTTATTTATGTAAGCAACCATCGGCTTCTTGTTTTTGCTACCCCGGATGGACGCACACCCGACCTCTCCATTTTTGTTAACCGCAACAAACTTATCATTGAAATCTACATTTTCAGGACCGCCGTTAATATCGATGATTCGTTGACAAATGGCTTCACAGGCGGCTTGCGGTGACAGGCCGCTGCGCATTCTTTCAACCACATAAAAACTTCCACAGGTTCGAATGACCTCTTCGCCGCGCCCGGTGGCGCCGGCGGCGCCGACTTCATTGTCGACATACAGCCCGGCGCCGATAATCGGCGAGTCTCCAATCCTGCCGGGGATCTTCCATGACAAGCCGCTGGTTGTAGTAATGCCGGCAATATTGCCCTCATCGTCAATTCCTAAAACATTTATGGTGCCGGTGGTTCGTTCTTGCTTCTTTTTATATTTACCGTCTGCCGGTGGGAACCAATCATCTTTATCACTCAAATTTTCTTTCCATTTCAGCCAGCGAATCCGCGCTTTTTCGGTCAGGAGGTTCTCTTCTTTAAAACCGTGCATTTTAGCAAATCTCAAGGCGCCTGTTCCAACCAAATGGATGTGGTCAGTTCGTTCCATGACTAAACGTGCGACTGAGGCGGGTGTTTTTATATTTTCCAAGGCCGCTACCGAGCCGCAATTGTGATTGGGTCCGTACATGATGGATGCATCCAATTGTACGACGCCTTCTTCATTGGGCAGCCCGCCGTAACCAACTGAAGAATCTTCGGGGTCTAGCTCCACTACATTCGCACCTTTTTCTACCGCGTCCAATATGCTGCCTGTATGCTGCAACGTATCCCATGCCGGGTTTAGTACTTTCTTGCCCCATTCTTCACTCCGACTGCAGAGCAATACGGGTAACTTGCTGGCGGCCTTTCTGCGCGGGATAATAATTTCGGGAAATTTTCCGAGGAAAGGAAAAGTAAGTCCGACGCCTGCGGCTTTCTTTAAAAATTTTCTGCGATTTAGAGCTTTTGACATGGCACCCTCCTGAAAGAATTCGAAAAGACTAATCTTTATCTTGGTAAATTTTCACAATAGCCTCACCATTTTCTCTGATATAACCTCGATACATACCAGCGGTGTTAAATGGCATCGCGATGTTTCCGTCTTTATCGATCGCAATGATTCCACCTGTTCCTCCGAGTTCCTCTAACTTTTTCATGATCACCGTGTTTGCTGCCTCTTTCAATGATTTGCCCTGGTAGGCCATTAATGCATGTATATCATAAGCTACCAACAGACGCATGAAGTATTCGCCATGTCCGGTTCCCGAAACCGCGCACGTTTGGTTGTTTGCGTAAGTTCCGGCGCCGATAATCGGCGAATCGCCGACCCGGCCAAACATTTTGTTGGTCATGCCACCGGTGGAGGTTCCCGCGGCTAAATTACCCTCTTTGTCCAAAGCCGCGGCTCCAACCGTACCTTCTTCTTTGTCAGTCAGTTTTATGTTTTCTTTTTTTGGACCCATCGTCGTTTTTTTTACCGCAGCGTTTTTACGCTTTTGCAGGCTTTTCCACCTTTTTTCGGTGTAGAAATAATATTGCGAGACCCGCTCGAGGTGGTGTTGAACCGCGAATTCTTCAGCTCCGTCGCCCACCATCATCACATGTGGAGATTTTTCTAAAACCAGGCGCGCAAGAGCGATGGGATTCTTGACATGCTTCACACCGGCAACCGCGCCTGCTTGTAAAGTCTTGCCGTCCATAATCGAGGCATCAAGCTCATGCGTTCCGTCGCCGGTAAAAACAGCACCCTTGCCGGCATTAAAAAGCGGCGAATTCTCCAGAATTTTAAGAGTGGCTTCCACAGCATCCATGCTGCTGCCATTATTTTCAAGAATAGCGTAGCCGGTTTGGAGAGCTTCTTTAAGTTTAACTTGATAGGCTTGTTCGAGTTCGGGGGTCATATTTTTCTTTAATATTGTACCCGCCCCGCCGTGAATAACCATACCGAAAACTGAATTTGTTTTCTGAGCATGTGCCTGATTACCGTGAGAGAGAAGAGTCAGGCAGAGAAGTGTCAGAATTATTGACCCGAAAAATTTAGAATTTAAAGCCATTTTATTCCTCACCAGTTCTTTGATAATGATTTCTCCATAAATTTCCGATAAATAGTAGAGTTGCTGGAGAACTTCGAATTCAATTGCTGAAAAGATTGTTTGCTAAGAGTAAGAAAAACAGAGAATATTAAAACAGGCAGTAATGTTTAAAAGAATATACCAATAAAAACCATTTGTGTCAATATTCAGGAACAATTTTTTGTTGGATTTGTTCGAAAGTTATGGTATATTAAGAGCCTTATAAATTATGGAGATAGATGGTTGGATGTTGATGAATTGGGTTAAAAGATCAGTCGTTGTTTTATTATTCATCTTGAATTTTTGCGTAATAATTCCGGCGCTTTTATTTTCTCAGGCTGTTAAGGAAAACGGTGAGAATACGGATTACAACCCCAGGGCTGCCGAGCTTGTCATTCAAGGAGCCATTTTTGATTTAAATAACGAATTTAGTAAGGCGCTTATTGCTTATACTGAAGCCTTTATTTATGCCCCCGACTCACCTTCCATTTGCAATTCTATTGCCAAGGATTATGTTTTTCTCGGTAAATTGGAAACTGCCCTTCAAATGCTGCAACGGAGTTTGAAAATTAGTCCGACTTACCTGGAAACGCACCAATTGCTGGCAAGAATTTATCAGGGACAAAGCAAAGTCGAGCTTGCCGGAGAGGAGTATCTGGAAATTCTTAGACTCGATCCGGAAAATGTCGACGCTCACTTCAATTTGGCAAGTGTTTATTTAAGCCAAAACAAAACCAAGAAGGCAACTGAACTCTATGATAATTTGCTGAATCTGGGACTAGCCACTCGGGAAAGTCATTTCCAGTTAGGTAACTTATATTTTCAGCAAAAAGAGTATCAGCAGGCCCAAAGAGTTTTTGAACAGTATATAACCACTTACCCGGAAGATGAAGGAGGGTATTTGGCAATTGGGACAGTTTTGACTGCAAAAAAAGATACCACTGCGACAATTAAATGGTATGAAAAAATATATCAAGAAAATCACCATTTTACCGGCATAAGGGATGAATTGGCGCAAACACTCATTGCAATAAAAGATTGGGATCGAGCCATAACGTTGTATGAAGATTTATCCGGTGAAGACTCAACGGATGTAGCTGTTAAGATTCGACTGGGTGACTTGTATTTTGCGAAAGGAGACACTGCCGAGGCTTTGTCGATTTATACAAATTTGACCGAAACATATCCAAATGAATGGCGGGGCTTTTTTAAATTAGGACAAGTTTATTTTAGCGACGGAAAATTTTCCGAGAGTATACCTTATTTTGAAAAAACCATCGAGTTAAACGACCGGCTTCCGGATGCATGGTTTCGTCTCGGTTTCGTGTATCAGCAGAAGCGTGAATTGGAAAAAGCTGAAGAGAATTATCGAAGAGCGCAAGCCCTGGCTCCGGATTTTCCGCACACCAATCGAGTCCTCGGTAACCTGCTTTTTCAAAGAAAGAACTATGATGAGGCGGTGCAATTTCTGCTCAAATCTTTGCAAAACGATCCTGATAACGTAGTAACCCTTGGCGTGTTAAGCGCGGCTTATGATGATCTTGGCGAAAGCAAGAAAAGTGCTGAGTTTTATGAAAAGACGATTGAAATCACACCTGATAATCCTCGTATTTTAAACGATTACACCTTTTTGGGTAATTTGCTCTTCCAGGAACAGAAGTTTGATCAAGCTGTTAAGTTTCTGCTCATCGCCTTGGAAAAAGATCCAGAGAATGCGGTGATTATGGGAGTTTTAGGAGCATCTTTCGATGAGCTCGATGAAAAAGAAAAAAGCGCCGAGTACTATGAAAAAGCATTGAAAATTCAACCGGATAACGCAATTCTGTTAAACAATTATGGCTACAGCCTGAGTGTTCATGGCGAACGCCTGGAGGAAGCACTTGAGATGGTCAGCAGAGCTTTGGAGGCTGACCCGGAAAACGGCTCCTTTTTAGACACCATCGGCTGGGTTTATTATAAATTAGGTAATTACGACAAAGCCCTTGAGTATATTAAAAAATCAGTGGCCATCCGAAACAGTTCTGCGGAGGTTTTGGAACACCTTGGCGATGTGTATGAGAAACTGGGACAGATGGACCTGGCTGTAAAAAACTGGCAGAAGGCGAAAGCGTTGGACCCCGACCGCGAAAGTTTGACGACCAGATTGCAGGATAACTAAGCTGAATAATTCATAAACCGCAGAGATACAGAGACGAAAGTATTGAAACAGCAAGAAATCAAACTCATTTTTTTTCAGCTATTTCAGTTTACTCTGTTTGAAAACAAAGCTTCGTATATCTTATATATTCTTCACATCTTAGCGCCTCTGCGGTGAAAATTTATGAATACCCCAGATTAACTAAATGAAGTTTACATTTTTGAAGATAAAATTCCTGCACCGATTTTATCTGTCTGATTTTTTCTTTGTCATTTTCTGCTCCACATCTTTGTTTCTCAACTGTGCAACTACTTCGAAAATTCCTAATTTATCAAACTTTTCCCCTGAGGTTCTGCAATCAAGGGTAGCCCGAAATCTCCAGAACTTGCAAAGTTTTGAAGGAAAAGCCCGCGTTATTATAGAACTTCCCGGAAAAGGCTACAATGGTTTTGCTAACATTTTCATGAAATTACCGGATTCGGTTTATGTGAAAACAGAGGCAATCCTTGGCATCGATATCGGTGGATTGTTCCTGGATCAACGTTTTTTTGCAGCTTATGCGCCACGAGATAACATCCTCTATTATGGTGAGGCCGAATCTTTAGATCTTCGGGATTTTTTGGAAATTGAAATAGACACAGACGAACTGTTTGAAGTTTTCACCGGCCTGAATCAAATCGTGGTTAACGACACATCAAAACTAGTCTTCGCCGGCGGAAAATTTGTCATTACCACTCAATTAAACCAGCAATCTTTAATTTATGAGGTTGATCCTGATAAGTATATTGTCACCAAAAGCCGACTGGTGGACGCCGAGGGGAAAACCATTCTGCTAAAGGAATACCGGCGGCTTCGAAAAATCAAAGGGCTGGTGCTGCCACAAATCATTAAACTAACCCGGCCCCAGGCACGGGAGCGAATTACAGTCTATTACACCAGCCAGAAGGTAAATAAGAAAATCGCTGCGGAAAAGTTTAAAATAAAACCGGCAAAAAATGCTAAGAGGGTTTATTGGGGCGATAGAAAGCGGCCGGTAATTGATAGAGATTTGCAGAAGGCCAACCCTAATTAAAACTGTTTGATGGGAAAAAACGGTGTCAAAATTTCTGTCGTTGTGCCTCTTTTCAATGAAGAAGAGTCATTGGTTGAACTTTACGAACAACTTTCAAAAGCAGTTTGTTCGCTGGAGAAGCCAATTGAATTTCTGTTCGTCGATGATGGTTCAACGGACGGTTCAATGCAAGTATTGACCGAGCTGCACAAGAAAGATCCGCAAGTTCGGGTTGTGCAGTTTCGCAGAAATTACGGCAAGTCGGCTGCGCTGGGGTTAGGCTTCAAAGAGGCCCGCGGAGAATTGATAGTCACACTTGACGCCGATTTGCAGGATGAGCCTCATGAAATTCCCAAGTTAGTTAAAAAACTTGAGGAAGGATTTGACCTGGTTTCAGGATGGAAAAAAATCCGTAACGATCCATTTATCAAAAAAAACACCTCGAAGTTATTCAATTTTGTGACCCGGAAAATGACCGGTCTCCGAATCCATGACATGAACTGTGGATTAAAAGTCTATCGCCGGGAAGTCACCGACACTGTAAATGTATATGGGCAACTGCACCGCTTTTTGCCTGTTTTGGCCCAGTGGCAGGGATTTAAAGTGGGTGAGGTTGTGGTAAAACACAGCCCGAGAAAATACGGTAAAACGAAGTTTGGCGCGTCACGTTTTATTGCCGGTTTTCTTGATTTGGTGACCGTTTTATTTATTACCCGCTATACCAAAAGACCGCTACATCTGTTTGGACTCATCGGTCTGAGTTCGTTTATTGTTGGCGTTGGTATTAGCGGATATCTGGCGGTAGAGCGCCTGTTTTTAGGGCAGTACTTGTCCGACCGCCCCCTTCTTTTTTTGGGAATCCTGGCAATTGTTGTTGGAGTACAGTTTGTCTCTATCGGTCTTTTGGGAGAGATGATTACGGAGAGTCGAAAAGACAATACAGACTATTCAATCAAGAAAACTCTGGGCTGAAGTCACTGCGTTAAAGCAGCAGCAGCCTGTTTTCAAAAAATCAATCAACCTGAATAACTCTTAAACCGCGGAGTCACAGAGACGGAAGTATTGAAAAGTAAGAAATTAAATTTATTTTTTTTCAGCTATTTCAGTAGACTTTGTTTGAAAACAAAACTTCGGATACCTTATATATTCTTGGCGTCTTAACGGTGAAAACTTAGAATAATCCGGATTAATAAATCAAGTTATTTTCTGGGTCAATCCTAATTCAAATAGTGCTTTAATTTAAAACCAAATTTTTCAGCATGACAAAAGTAGAAATTAAAAGCGAATACTACCAGAAAATCGAAAAAATTATCGCGCAATCGAGCCAGTTTCAGACTGTATCTGAGTATATCAATTTTGTTTTAAACGAAATGTTGTTCGGTGATACTGGTTCGAGAGGGACAACAAGAGAAGAAGACCTCATTAAAAAACGGCTGCAAGAGCTGGGATATATAAATGCACCGTAGTCGATCCAATATTATTTTAATAACCGTCGATTCTTTGCGTGTAGATCATCTGGGTTGCCACGGCTATAACAAACCGACCTCCCCAAACCTCGATCAATTTGCGCGGGAAAATTCATTTTTTCGCAATGCCTTTTCGGACGGCCCCAACACACCCCACGCATTTCCGGCTATTATGGCGTCGCAAAATTCGCTGATGTCGAGCAAGTTGGGCTTGTTTGATGCGCCGGTTACTTTAGCCGAAGTTTTAAAGTCCGCCGGATACACAACCCTGGGTTTCAATGCCGCAAACCCCTATGTATCACGGTCCTTTCATTATGACCGAGGCTTTGATGAATTCAATGACTATCTTGATTTTGCAGTTCCAACCGAAAGCTCTAAACAAGACAACGGGAATGGCCAACTTGAAAACGCGATCGATGTGCCTGAGCTGGATTTAAATCGCTACTTACTCTCAGATGAGGTTGTGCATTCAAAAGCGTGCCTTGAGAAGAAAATTAATTCAGACTGCTTCGATGCGATCGATAGTGTTTCTGGCGGGCCTTTCTTTCTCTGGGTTCATTATATGGATACCCATTTTCCATATTTGCCTCAAATGCCGGCACAACTTGAATTAGGCGTTGAACCGATTGCAAAACAGGAAAATTTCAAACTCAATACGCGGGTCAGAGAGAATATGTCTTTATCTTCCGAGATGCTTTCCGGTGTCATCCAACTATACGATGCCGCTGTCCGCCAGCTCGATTCTAAAATAGGGGAGCTGTTCTCTTTTTTAAAGAAACGAAATCTTTTTGAATCTGCAATGATTGTTTTCACTGCTGATCATGGTGAGGAATTTAAAGATCATGGTGATTTGCAGCATAAGTCAAAACTGTATGACGAGTTGATTCATGTGCCTTTTCTTGTCAAAAAACCTCATCAGCAAAACAGTGAGGTACATGAAGAATTAGTTAGTTTGATGCAGTTAGCACCGACTATCCTTTCCTCAATTGGAATGGAGAATGTGTTTGAAGCAAGCGGAATCTTCGATAGCATTTCTGCGGCCTCAAACTTTCGTCATTCTCAAGTTTTTTCGGGTGCGAGTTATTGCGGGGACAATGCAACGCCGGTGGACCGGAATCTATTCAATATCGACGTTCTGCCCAAAATTTACTCCTGCAGGGAGGATCACTGGAAATTAATCATGGATCTTGGGAATGATCAGAAAATGCTTTTTAATTTGATTGTGGATCCCTTTGAGACGCAAAACCTTTATCAAGAGCAGAAAAGCTCAGCTGTACGACTCGAGCAAGAATTGCTTGAATATATTTCAAACATAGAAAAGAGCTGTTTGAAATCGAAGATCGCCAAAGTCCGCAAAAAAATGTTATACCAACTTCAGCAACCTCATGCCATACGACTTCCATCTTGATCCCGAGAAAAAATGGCGACAGCAATATCTCACCAGCAAGAATCACATTCTACCGTTTATTTTGGAAATTGTGAATTTACCCCCGGATGCTCAGATTCTGGAAATTGGCTGCGGCGAAGGCGGGGTCCTGAAAGCTTTCATTGAAGGTGGTTTTACCTGCTATGGCATTGATCTCTCACCTTCACGTATCGAAAATGCCAAGAAAATTTTCAAAGAAGAAGTTCGGAAAAAGTTGGTTACGTTCTACGCTTTCGATATTCACCACGATCAGCACTTCGAGCACCTTTTTAATAAAATAGATTTGGTTATCTTAAAGGATGCGATTGAGCACATTTATGATCAAGAAAGATTTCTAACCGCCCTTCACAAGTTTGTCAAACCGGGAGGGACTGTGTTTTTATCTTTCCCACCCTGGCATAACCCCTTTGGTGGGCATCAACAAATAACCACCTCGGTTTTGAGATACGTGCCTTGGTTTCATATTCTGCCGCGCAGTTTTTACCAAAGTATTCTAAAGTTATTTGGAGAGTCAGGGGAAAGCATTCAAGAACTATTGGAAATATATGACACCCGTTTATCTGTTAGGAAATTTGAAAAGATTCTTTCTCTAACTAGATGGGAAGTCCGCAAAAGGCAGTTTTTTTTGGTAAACCCAGGGTATGAAGTAAAGTTTGGATTAAAACCTCGAAAACAAATTGACTTCATCAGTCGTATTCATGAGCTAAGAGACTTTATTTCTACGGCTGTTTATTATGTTGTGAGCTAAAGTTTACCCAGATTAAGAGATCGCCATAAAATGCCGATATTTTAAGAAAGACTCGATCCATGACAGCTTTTAAATAATCTCGAAATGATAAGAATAATTCAATACATCATTGCTTCTATTTTGTTAGTGACCGGAAGACCTGAGTTTGGCGATCGGTTAGACCTGGGGCTAATCAGCAATGACTTACTCAACGAGGCCTCAGGGCTTGCAGCCAGTCGCAGAAACCCTAATATTCTATGGACTCATAATGATTCCGGCGATGAGAACCGGCTCTTTGCCATCGATGCAAATGGTAAACACCTTGGCACATTTTTAATTGAAGGTGTTGAAGCTCGCGATTGGGAAGATGTAGCTGTGGGACCGGGCCCAATAAAAGGTCGGCAATATTTGTATATAGGTGATATAGGAGACAACCTCTCAAAATTCGATATTAAATATATTTATCGGGTTGCGGAACCTGAGGTGCTTCGAAATCAACCGCCTGTTGAAGCAACACTGAGTGAGGTGGAAACAATTGCCTTTCAATTTCCCGACGGCAAAAGGGATGCTGAGACCCTCATGGTTGACCCACTGACGAAGGATATCTACATTGTGTCCAAGCGTGAAAGTAAGGTCCGGGTTTATCGTGCGCCATATCCGCAATCAACAACGGAGACGATTACCCTGGAATATGTAGCGTCGCTTAACTTAAACAATGTCGTCAGTGGCGATATTTCACCGTCAGGCAATGAGGTTGTTATTAAAACCTACAGTGCGATTTACTATTGGCGCAAACCCCCTGATGAAAAATGGGTGAAAATGTTCAAGAAAGATCCTGTCCGTGTTCCTTATGTTCCGGAACCGCAAGGAGAGGCTGTTTGCTGGCGGGCCGATGGGCTCGGGTATTACACGATTAGCGAAGAGCCGGGGGGCATACCTTCACATCTTTATTTCTATCCACGTTTAAATGAAGGTTCCCTGGGGCAAGGCAAGTCAACCCAATCCTTCCGCCCAACACAAGTTTTCTGAGTCTACATTTTTTCGAGCGGGCAACCCGCGTTTATTTCCTCTCAATATCAGAAAAAAATATCAGTTGACATTCATTTCGTTTTGCGGGATATTAATTCGATCATTTTGTTAGGTAGTAATTTTCTTATGTCTAAAATCTGTAAAAAGGTTCTCGTCATAACTTACTATTTTCCTCCTTCGGGGGGAGCCGGGGTTCAACGAACTTTGAAATTCGTCAAGTATTTGCGGGAGTTTGGCTGGGAACCAGTCGTACTAACCGCAAAAAATGCGGACTATCCCGCGTATGATGAGTCGTTACTTTCTGAAATTCCTGAGGGAATTAAAGTGTACCGCTCGCGCATTTTTGAACCGTATCGTTTGTACCGAAAATTCACCAGCCGCAAAGCAGAAGAGTCGACGGATATTGCCACGCTTTCGCTGGGTCAGAAAAGCAAACAAAAATTGAGCGAACGCTTGTCTGAGTGGATCCGAGCGACTTTTTTTATCCCGGACGCCCGTATCGGTTGGCTCTTTTTTGCTTATTTGAAAGGCAAAAGAATTCTAAAGAAAGAGAATGTGCGAATTATTTATTCTTCGGCACCGCCTTACACAACCCACCTAATTGGCAAGATGCTGCACCGCACCAGTAAATTGCCGTGGGTGGTTGATTTCCGCGATTCCTGGATCGGCTGGGTTTCAACGCCGCAGTGGCGTCCCAAGTTGTCGCTGGCAATTGAAATGCAAATGGAGGCCTCGGTCCTTCGTCACGCTGATCGAATTTTAACCGTCACGCGCGGTATTAAAGAAGATTTACTAAGCAGGCACCCTGAGTTTCGAAGCCAGGTCTGGCACCTTTTACCGAACGGTTTTGATGCCGCGGATTTTGATTCGATTCAGCCCAAGAAAAAAGATGGAGTTTTAACCATCACCTACTCCGGCTCTCTGTATGGTCCTCGCAACCCGGAATCTCTCCTGCGCGCCCTGGAGTTACTCCAAGTGGAGGATCCGGAGATTACCAACAAAGTACGGATCCGCATAGTTGGCAGGGTAGGGGAAAGTGTTATTAGTGATATTCAGGTTTCCCCTGTAAAAGACAGCTTTGAAATTGTGGGTTATCTTCCCCATAAAGAAAGTCTTGAATATCTTCTGAGTGCGGATCTTTTATTGCTGATTGTAGACAACGCCCGGGTGAGTCATCTCATTATTCCCGGGAAGGTTTACGAATATATTGGTACAGGTCTGCCAATTCTGGCGTTGGCTCCTGAAGGTGAAACGGCAGAGTTGATTCGATCAAATGATCTAGGCTATGTTTTTGACCCAAAGGATGTTTCTTCATTAAGAGAAACCCTTTCTAAGTTAATAACTACTAAAGGAAATAGTCAAAACTTGGTTAAGAAAAACCAGGCTTTTCAAAAGAAGTGTGAACGGAGGGAGCATACCAGGGAATTAGCGCGGATTTTTGATGAGTTGGTTTAATACAATTTATATTTCTGGGAGATTTTTAGCTACTAAGTTGCCTGTAAAATTTACGCGCTACGATGCTTATGCAACTATGATTTAAATAATAATACCCTAGTTTCTCTCCCGTTTACTTATTTTGTTTGGTGTAAAAGGCTAATCAGTTTTAACTTGAGGAGGGCACACCATGAAGCGCAACTCATTCATCTTAATATTCCTTTTTATATCGTTTTTTAGCCACATCAATGTGAACGCCCTCTCAGCACAGACATTCACTCGCATCACCACAGGCAGTATTGCTACGGATGCTGGCCTATCCAAAGCCGCGACCTGGAGCGATTATAACAACGACGGCAATGTGGACTTGTTTGTGCCGAATACTATCTTCGAAGATAATTTCCTCTACTTGAACAACGGTGACGGTTCCTTCACTAAAATCTTGTCAAGCACGATTGTCAATGATGGTGGTAATGCACAGACTGCAAATTCGGAAACCGCAACCTGGGGCGATTTTGATAATGACGGTGATCTTGACGTGTTCATCTCGTATAACGGTCCAAACAACCAATTACATCGGAATAATGGTGATGGTACCTTCACAAAGATCACTTCGGGTAGTATCGTCAATGATGGGGGTGGTTCACGGGCGACTGCCTCGGGTGATTATAATAATGATGGCTTTCTCGATGTTTTTGTAGCCAATCGTTTCGGGGAAAACAATTTCCTTTATAAAAACAACGGAGATGGTTCGTTCACAAAAATCATTTCAGGTCCTGTAGTTAATGATGGCGGTGACTCTCAGGGTTGTGCCTGGGCTGACTATGACAATGACGGTTTTTTGGACTTGTTAGTTACAAACGCATCAGATAACTTTTTATATAATAATAACGGTGATGGTACGTTTACCAAAATTACAACCAGTCCAATTCTTAATTATTTCGGTCCAGGCGGCAGTTGGGGGGATTATAATAATGACGGATTTCTAGATTTATTTATAACGAACAGCCAGCAGAACGAACCGAACGCCCTTTTCAAGAATAATGGTGATGGGACATTTACCAGAATTACTGAGGGCTCGATTGTAAACGATCTTGGAATATCCAGGGGCTCGGCCTGGGGGGATCATGATAATGATGGAGATCTGGATTTGGTCGTGGCAAATGGCGTTCTTGTTGCGAGTGAAAATAACTTCTTGTATTCAAACAATGGAGACGGAACTTTCACCAAGATTCTTTCAGGACCGGTCGTTAACGATGGTGGTCTGTCCCTTTCCGTAGGTTGGGCCGACTACGATAATGATGGAGATCTGGATTTGTTTGTAGGCAATACCAGTGAAGTCAATTTCTTATATAAGAACAATGGTAACCAAAATAATTGGCTCAACCTAAAATTGATTGGGACCAGTTCGAACACCGCTGCAATTGGTGCGAAAGTTCGGGTAAAGGCACTGATTGACGGAACTGAGACTTGGCAAATGCGAGAAATTTCCGGGCAGACCGGGCGAGGCGGCCAAAATAGCCTTAATGCTGAGTTTGGCTTACGCGATGCCTCGGTTATAGACGCGATCAAGGTCGAATGGCCATCCGGAATCGTACAGAATCTTGTAAATATTCCCGTGAATCAATTTCTTACCATTACTGAAGAGAAAGTAGCCTGCGATCCATTTGATTGCCCGGACGCGGCAGTTTTCCCGACAAATGAAACCGGCGTTCTGGGCGAACGGATTACGGGTTTGACCGGCGAGGTGGTTTACATCGATATTCGTTTGAAAGAGAACCCAAATAAAATCGATGCTTTTGGATTTACCGTCCAGGTGGAACCCACCCATTTGGCTTTTATAGAGTTTCTTCCAGGGGAGCTTACCAGCGGGTTTAAATTCCTCAATGCGCAAGAGTCTTCGGCGGGTTCAGGAGAAATCATTTGCGGCGGCGCCAACCCCGATCCCATCCCGCCAGCCTCTTCCGGCAGTCTTTTTCGGTTAGGTTTTAGAGTGATAGGCGGTTCCGGGGATTCCAGTATTGTCACAATTACAAGCTTGACTGATGATGTTGCCGGATTTTCCGCCTGTTGTAACATCGTTAAATTTAGAGGATGCAAAAATGACGGGGACGTTGACAGCAATGGAGTTTTGACCCCGGCAGACGCCTTATGTGCTTTCAAAATTTTTCTGAATCATCAAATTTTGCCTGCTGAGTGCGGTACATCAGGTTTCGATTGCGAATTGACAGCTGCCGATCCGAATTGCGATGGACAGGTTACTCCCGGCGATGCTCTGAAAATATTTAAGGGCTATTTTAATCAGCAGCAACCGCAACATTGTTTTGCTCGGAGCAAAGTGGCTTACCAGCTGTATCAAATTTCTCTTAACCAAGCAACTATTGTATCCCGAAAGAATAACCAAGATACTGATTTAGTTAAAGTTTCCTTTTTTATTGATAATCCGGAGGGAATAGAAGCATTTGGTCTAAGCTTGAGTTATCCCAAAGATAAGCTTGAGTTTGTGGTAGTCGAAGCCACAGAGTTGACGGGGAATTGGCTTCAATTGGGTGGTAGTTCTGAAATACCGGGCGAAATCATAGTAGGCGGCTTTAATACGGAGCCTCTGATGGGCGGAGCTTCCGGTGAGTTGTTCCAGGTTATTTTTAAATCAAGGGACAGATCCTTGTCAACTATAGATTTTGAAATTACAGAACTCGTTGATGATCTAAAAGATGCCCTGATAGAAAGCACCTCTTTAGAACTGGTTGCAGTACCCAATCAATTCAGTCTTTATCAAAACTATCCCAACCCGTTTAACCCGGAAACCAGTATCAGTTTTGACATTCCAACTATGGATAAGCAAAAAATACAAACGACAATTTCTATTTTCAATGTGTCCGGTCAATTGGTGAGGATATTAATGAAGGAGGCGAAAACCCCGGGTTCCTATCAGATTAAATGGGATGGTAGAGATAAACGTGGGTTAAAAGTGCCCTCAGGTTTATATCTATATTCGATCAGAGCTGATAAATTTGAGATAACAAAGAAGATGCTGTTGCTAAAATAATTCTGAAAAAGCATGTTAAATATGTTAAATGCAAGATGAAAGAATATCACATATACTTGATCTCAAGGATTTTGGTTCGCTAAAGGAAATACATGATAAGTAATAGAGGCCAACATCGTTATAACTAATAAGGTTTTTCGAAAGAAGTTTGAGCGGAAGGAACACACCAGGGAAATGCCCTCGAATTTGATGGAGAAAATAATTTTGCTGAAATCCGCACTCTTCTATGTTCAACTCAAATGTTGAAACAACTAGTTTCTGGTTTTTTAAGAGCAAGGACTCAATCGAAGATACCCTGAAAAAACCGATATAGAGGGTTAGTTGGAAGGTCCTTTGATACTGGATTGGATAGAGTTTTTTCTTTTACAATTTCGAATCAAATACCACCATTTACATTATATTTAAAAGTTGGTAATGGTTCGGGCAGTTTACCCACTGCTATAACGGAAAATCTATCATGCCCTTTCAATGGTATCATGCGGTGGGTGCCATAGGTTCAAATAATCACAATTTATCCCAATGGTAGTTTAGTATCCTCACTTTAATTTACAGGAAATATTGTTCAAACCAACTCACCTATTGTTCTTGGTAAAGCATCGGTTGCCAGAGACCCAACCCGCTATTTAACGGTAAGAGCGACGAATTTTATCATACAAATTGTGTTTTAGGAGAGGAGGAGGTTCAGGCGTGTTACCAGATCGCGCGTCCATAATTGAACAAAAATACCTTAAGCAACCCCCCTCTACAAGCGGCCTTTTTGATAGATATGTTCGTCGTACTGAAGTCATACAGAAAATTAAGTAAGCCCTCCAAAAGTAACCACGTAACATATGAAAGGATTCAAGTCCGATTCATGTTTATAGTGCGGCCCAGCAATCGTTTTGTGTTTTGTGAGGCTTTCACACACCTTATTACGGGCAGACGGTTACCGTTTATGAAAACAAAGAGCTGGAACAGGCAATTTCAGAATTTGTCAATTACTACAACAACAACAAAGGTTATCACGAATCTCTGAACAATTTGACACCGGTCGATGTCTTTCAGGGTCGTTCTAAGGAAATTATTTCCACCAGGGAAATTATCAAAGAGCAAACATTACAGCTAAGGGAATATCAGAATCTTAAAAAACCAATCAGAAAGTTATTACTTGACTTTGAGGAATGTCTCTCTTAATTTGCCATACTATTTGTCCAACTTGAACTTGTTTTGACGACATACAAGACCTTTACACTTTTTTACACGATATTAATTCTTACAGACTGTTCCGTCTTGCAAGAGGGAAGGAAAAACCCTCTAGATTATTGGAAATAAAGGATATAACAAATCTACCTCAACATGACAATCTATTCTGCTTCTTGCCAACATTTTAAGAAGCTGCCAAGCCTGATTGTTTACTAGAAGAGACGCCTAATAAAGCACTGCACCTAACCGCTATGCTATACTCTCTGGAACACAACAGGTGTCTTGGCCGTTCTTCATCGAATCCAAATGGGATTATTAAAGGCCTTTCTAAAATTATGAAAATTGCGATTATCAGCCCGGACTATCCCTCGAAATCCTACAGTTCGTTTTCATTCGTCCATGCACGGGCAAAATTGTATAAGAAAAAACAGAACAAAGTTGAAGTTTTTATTTTGGATGACCATGATCTGACTTACGATTTCGAACGAGTTGGCTTACGAAGCCTGTTTGACAAAAACGCAAAAAATACTTGGTCTAATTGAAGGGAACTATCGAACAGTGGACATTCATAGAGAGAAAGGCCCTAAAAAAATACTAATACTTGGCTGTATACATTCCGGTACGAGTCTGTTAACGTCTTTAATTGGGGGCCATCCAAATATTGGGATGTTATTTGAAGATCTGAATAATAATGAAGATAAAATTTATGGAAAAGATTTTGTTGGAAATAAACTTATACTCTGGCATCAAATTAGATATAAGCAAAGGGCAAACAGAGTCACACATATTCTAAACAGAGTTCTTAATCTATTTAGGAAAAGCCAGATTAAGATATTCCCATCTTCTAGGAAATCTATCTTGGATTATGTAAAAGAGAAGGCTTTTATCATTACGATAACGCGAAATGAATCTGAAACGAGAGAGAGCATGCGTAAAAGAATGAAATGGCTAAAAAATGAAAGACTAAAAGAATTCTACTGTGAAGTCGTCTATCGACAATCCTACAAGCTGATTGACAAGATTTCAATGTCTGGTTATTCAAATTTTATGACTATCAAACTTGAGGATTTAAGGAATGAACCTGAGAAGGTCCTAAAAAATATATGTCGGGCACTCGGAGTCGTCTATGACAAAAGGATGCTCGACGGTGTAAATAAAAATTGGAGATATTCAGAATATAAAGGAATACAAAAGTAGTCTTAGCGCGAACTAAGGAAATTTTGTATCTTTTAGACAAACGTGATGAACTACGTCGAGAGCTCCAATCTAGAATCGGAACTTAAGACTGTCAGCAAAACACACTCATTACTATTGGTTTTAATTGCATTGTATTTTGTAATTGGTTTGGATTTAGGCCTCTGCGGGGTGTAATTTACGCCAAAGTCATCACTAGCAGAGCCCTGCATTCATTTTGTACCTTTTTGTATTCTCGAACAATTTGGATTGCATTATTTTCACAAGGATGGTGCGCGTTCGCTACGTTTCGGTTTCCAACTGATGTTTAATGCTAACAGCAAAGTTTAGTACATTATTTTGAAAGAATCGCAACTACTCGCGTCGTTAAGTCTTTGCTTAAAAAAGAATGTTTTAATGAAGTTCTTACTTTTTATCATCCGCCGGCGAGCTAATCACTCTGAAATCGAACTTTCTGATAATATCCCAAAACTCCTTAAATGTGATACAAATTAATTTCTGAACATGTTCAAGAACTGAGAGTTTTCCGAATCTTGGTTTCGGGTTGATTCGTTTTATCACATTGATCAGTGTTTCAAATGAAAAAACAACTGACACCAGGGAATACAGGGTCGTATAAATGTGACACGTCCCAACTCGCCAGGCCGGAAACTTCAAACAAATTTTACTAATTGGTTTAATAAAACTCGCGTGCATTCCTCAAGTATCCTTAATTAATACATGTCTTAATATGCTCTACACCATCATTAAAAAAACAGGGAATATTTAAGAAAACGTAGCCACATAAGTATATGAAAGAATTTAAATCCGATTCATGTTTAAAGTGCGGAACAGCCACCAATCATTTTGTGTTTTGTGAGGATTGTACGCCTCATTATGGGCAGGCCGTCACCGTGTATGAAAATAATTTGAAAAAATATTTAACCCTTTTCATTGGCAGTATTCCGTTTTTTAGTGTGATTGCTTCGCGGCTCAGCGGACATCTCCCTGTAAAATGGTGGATGGGTACTGACGCTCTAACGATGTGGGCGATGCCCCCGGGAAAGAGCAAGACTTTGGTTCTTCTGCATCGAATTAAAATGAGACTACTAAAGCCGCTGATTTTCCAGCACTGGGTCACCGGCCCGCGCCTGCTGGAAGATTTGGAAAAAAGTGGCACGCTCAAAATGGACGAAGTGTTGGTGGCATATTGGCCCGGTAAATACCACACAATCAGCGAAAAAAAACAGCACGATGGTTTTAATATTTTGTACTACGACCCTTTGGATACCGAATTTCAACGGTGGAAATACGGAATCGATATCATCGCGAAAATTAAAGAACAAGTTTCGGACGTTAACTGGATAAAAGCGGATGGGACTCAAGATATGAAGGAACTCTACACTATTACTGACTTGTATATTCGTCCAAGCCGACATGACGGCGAACCCAGGATAAATGTCGAATGTAAAGTAAACCGTATTCCGGTAATCTATTCGGAGGATGGTAATCCCAGCGTTGAACAGTTCGTCAAAGAGATCAATCTTATAAAAAAAAATCGCCACGACCCTAGCTTAAAGCAATAGGATATTTCTTGCCAACCAGCTTTAGAATTGTATGATCGAAGCCAACGACCAAAATGTGGAAGCGGAACTTAAAAACGTCAGCAAGAATACTTTCATCTACGGTATCGGTACTGTTGCGGTAAAAAGCGTCACCTTTTTTTTCATTCCCCTTTATACGCATTACCTCAGTGTTTTCGAAGTCGGTATTATTGTTCTTTTGGAGGTGCTGGAAGTGCTCTATATTGCAATTGCCCCACTGGGAATTTTTGGTGCCCTATGGCGCTTTTTCAATCCCGAGAAAAAGGCAGGGCGGGAGAAGGAGTTCATTTCAAGTAATATATTGTTTATCTTTGCAGTTAATGCAGTTTTCTGCACCATTTTGTTTTTCTGCGCTTCATTCATTTCTGAGGTCTATCTTTCAGCAAGTAATTTAACCGGCCTGGTTAGAGTT
>SMVB01013269.1_pt1 | contig 28118 bp, 23 predicted proteins | sample 2456461 | NCBI WGS metagenome assembly SMVB01 (sample SAMN11095934, study PRJNA526329) | marine sediment metagenome | biome: Marine sediment; feature: Surficial sediment; material: Deep marine sediment; isolation source: Hadal surficial sediment | place: Pacific Ocean | collected 2014-05 | depth... | reverse complement strand
CGCCGGTTCGCAGTACCGCGTGGTCAAAGGCGACACCTTGTCGACCATTGCCCGGCGCATCGAAGGGCGGCTGCCGGACACGACCTGGCCGGTCGCCGACCGGATCTTCGCGGATAACCCGCGCGCATTCGTCCGCAACAATCCGGACCTGATCAAGCTGGGCATGGTGATCCGCGTACCCACGCTGAGCGAACTGGCCGCGCTCCGGCCGAACGTCGGACGCGTCGCGATGCCGATGCCGGAAGCACCGCAGCAGCTACCCGATGCGCGACCGCAGTCGTTGCCCGCCCGAGAAAGCTTGCCCGTGACGGCAAGTCACCCGGCGGTGCCGGCCGACATGCGCGCAACCCGGCCAGCGACACCGTTCGCCGAGCCAACCACGATGACGCAGGCCACGACAGCGGCCGAACCGGAGCCCACCCGGACCACGGCCCCGGACGACGTGGCCGAGACGGCCGGCCCGCGCCCCGGGTTCAGCCCGTTCGCCGACGACTCATTCGCACCGAATGGCAAATCCCCGGTCAGCGATGCAGCACCGGCAGCAGACAGCGCAAGCCCGGATGATCCGGCCAATTTTGTCGCCACCGATGTGGATGTCGAAACCGGCGACTCGACTTCGCTGATGGCCGTCTTGCTCACCCTGTTGCTGGGCGGCGGCATCAGCCTGCTGCTGTTACGCAGACGCCTGTTCGCGGCATTCGGCGGGCGCCGGCGGCGCAAAGCCGGGCAAGCTCCGGGTCGCCACTTTTACGATGCCAGCAACGTCGGTCCGGCAGCGCGTACCTTCGAGGCCGAACCGCCCACTCCGGTGAAGATCGGCAACCCGATGGAAGCCACCTACATCGTCGAGATGGAAGCGGCCGAATCGACGGTGCGCGAGCCGGTGCTGGACCTTGCGGCGGCTGACATGACCCAGCCGGATATCACCGAGCAACATCCGCAGCTGGATGCCGAGCCGGATGAGGACGCCAGCACCGAACTCGCCAGGCTGTTCGAAGACGACTACGCGACGGCCGGCGCCGATGCCTCGGCGTACGCCGCCGACACGGTCGAGCAGCCACACAGACAGCCCGAGGGCGCAGATCCGCACGAATATTCGACCTCGGGTCTGACCAGCGTGTTCGACTCGACCCGCGAATTGCCGCAGCAGATGGGAGACGACGAAATCTTCGACCCGTCCGGCGGGCTACCGGCACAGAATCATGACGAGATCTTCGATCCGACGGCAGAATTGCCGCATGGCGCCGAACCGGTTCCGGGCCCGACCGCCAGGCTGCCACAGCATGCCGGTGGCAGCGTCGACCCGGCGGATGGGCCGGTTAACGAAATGGAATCGACACTGATGCAGGCGTTCACGGATGATCTGGCAAACATCGATGCGGACGAAATGTTTGCCACCGGGGTCCAGGTTCAGAGTTTCGATGCGCCGGCTGCCGACGCGACCGCCGAATCGGTCGCTCCGCCCGCGCCAGATGACGACCTGGACCAACTGCCGAATAATTTTGATGAAGACGGCGATCTGTCCGAAACGCTGCACGAAGCGCTGATGCTGCTGGAGCGGGATTTCGAGGACGAGTTCACCGCCAGCCAGATCATCGAGCAATCGCAGCTCAAGGCGTCGCTCAACGATACTCCCGAGCAGGAAGACGAAACGCTGAAAACCCGCAAGATGCGTTGACCCGTTGCCGGGGACCTGGGCGAGAGCGGTACCTGTCGGCCGGATCGCAGCGCGTTACCCGTCGCCCTCTTCCGCATCGCCTGCCAACCGGCTGACGCGATCGACCTTGCGCCAGCCCCGCGGCAGCACCATGCCGCGACGCCCGCGGTTGCCGTCGTAGTGTCCGAGGTCCGCCCACCTCAAGGTCATCGTGCGCTGCCCGCTCTCGATTTGAATACCCTCGTCGGCACCGATGACCGCCATGGCAATCATGCGTTCCTCACCGGCTTTGTACTTCGCCGACGGAATGCCGAATATTTTGTTGCCTTTGCCGCGCGATAATTCCGGCAGCTCCCCGGCCGGAAACACCAGTAAGCGACCGGCCGAACTGAAAGCGGCGACCCAGGCCTCGGTCGGAAACTGCGTGTGCGGAAACGGCACCGGCGTCACAACCGTACCCCCGTCGGGGACGCGCAGACAGGCCTTGCCGGCCCGGGCGCGCGAATACAGCTCCGACAACTGCACGAAGAATCCGTAGCCGGCATCCGATGCCACCAGCCAGCGCAAGCCGGGGTCGCCGATCATGACGCCGCGGAAGGTCGAACCGTCGGCCGGGTTCAGACGCCCCGACAACGGCTCGCCCTGCCCGCGTGCCGATGGCAGCGAGTGCGCCGGCACACTGTAGGCACGACCGGTCGAATCCAGAAACACAGCCTGCTGATTGCTCTTGCCAAGCGCGGCACACAAAAAACCGTCACCGGACTTGAAGCTCAAAGTCGCCGGATCGATCTCGTGACCTTTCGCGGCACGCGCCCAGCCGCGTTCCGAAAGCACCACGGTGACCGGGTCAGCGCTGATCAGGTCTTCTTCAGCCATCGGCTGGGCCGCTTCACGTTCGACGATCACCGTGCGACGCGCGTCACCATGCTCCGCGGCGGCCGCCAGCAGTTCCTCGCGTATCAGTTTCTTCAGACCAACATGACTCTTCAGCAGCTTCTCCAGTTGATCGCGCTCTACGCTCAATGCAGCCTGCTCGTCGCGGATTCTGATTTCCTCGAGCCTGGCCAGCTGGCGCAAACGAATATTCAGAATATCCTCGGCCTGGATGTCGCTGAGTTTGAAGCGCTTCATCATGACCTGCTTGGGCCGGTCCTCGGTGCGGATGATCTTGATGACGGTGTCGATGTTCAGAAAGGCGATCAGCCGGCCGTCGAGAATATGCAGGCGCTCCCGGACGCACTCGAGTCGATAGCTCAGGCGACGCTTCACGGTTACGGTGCGGAACTTCAGCCATTCGGTCAGAATTTCCTTCAGGTTCATGACCGCCGGACGACCGTCGAGACCGATGATGTTCAGGTTCACCCGCAGGCTGCGCTCCAGGTCCGTCGTCGCGAACAGGTGCGTCATCAACTGGTCTGCGTCGACGCGCGTCGAGCGTGGCACGATGACCAGACGAATCGGGTTCTCATGGTCGGACTCGTCACGCAAGTCGGCCACCATGGGCAGTTTCTTCGCCTGCATTTGCGCCGCAATCTGCTCCAGCACCTTGCTGCCAGATGTCTGGTACGGCAGGCTCGTGATGACGATGTCGCCGTCCTCGGTCTCGAACGTCGCGCGGCAACGCAAGGTGCCGTTGCCGGTCGAGTAGAGGGCGATCAACTCATCCCGCGGCGTGATGAGCTCACCGCCGGTCGGGTAATCCGGGCCTTTGATGTGCTTGAACAGCCCGCGCACCGTCGTCGTCGGTTCGTCGAGCAGCCGGATCAGCGCACTCGCGACTTCGCGAATATTGTGCGGCGGAATATCCGTCGACATACCGACCGCGATACCGGTCGTACCGTTCAGCAACAGGTTCGGCAGGCGGGCCGGCAACATCAGCGGCTCCTCGAGCGTGCCGTCGAAATTCGGCCCCCAGTCGACCGTACCCTGACCGAGCTCCGCCAACAGGACTTCGGCATAAGGCGTCAGGCGCGACTCCGTATAGCGCATGGCCGCGAACGATTTCGGGTCGTCGGGCGAACCCCAGTTGCCCTGCCCGTCCACGATCGGATAACGATACGAGAAATCCTGCGCCATGTGGACCATGGCCTCGTAACACGCGCTGTCGCCGTGCGGGTGGAACTTGCCGATGACGTCGCCGATGGTACGCGCCGATTTCTTCGGTTTCGCGCCGGCGTTCAGGCTCAACTCGCTCATCGCGTAAACGATCCGGCGTTGCACGGGCTTCAAGCCATCGCCGAGATGCGGCAATGCCCGGTCAAGAATGACGTACATCGAGTAATCGAGATAGGCCTTCTCGGTGAATACCTTTAATGCAACTCGCTCGATGCCCTCGAAATCAAGCTGAGTCTGTGCGGTCATAGTTGTATCCCGATCCGTTGATTCCGGGTTAATTCCAGGGTTAATTCCATCAGATTTCCGCGAGGTTGCCCTTGCTCTGTAGCCACGCCCTGCGGTCCTTTGCACGTTTCTTCGCGAGCAACATGTCCAGCAAATCGTCCGTCTTGTCGTTCGGCTCGACGGTCAGTTGTAACAGCCGCCGCGTCTCGGGCGCCATCGTCGTCTCACGCAACTGACCCGGGTTCATCTCGCCCAGGCCTTTGAAACGCGTCACGCTGACCTTGCCCTTGAGTTTCTCTGCGGCGATGCGATCGAGAATACCCTCGCGCTCACCTTCGTCGAGCGCGTAAAACACTTCCTTGCCGACATCGACGCGATACAACGGTGGCATGGCGACGTACACATGCCCGGCGCGCACCAGCGCCGGAAAGTGCTTGGCGAACAACGCACAAATCAGCGTCGCAATATGCAGGCCGTCGGAGTCGGCATCGGCCAGGATGCAGACCCGGTGATAACGCAGGTCGGTCAGCTCCTCGTCGCCGGGATCGATGCCGAGTGCCAGGCTGATGTTGTGCACTTCCTGCGACGCGAGTAACTCACTCCGGTCGACTTCCCAGGTATTCATGATCTTGCCCCGCAACGGCAGGATGGCCTGGATCTCCCGATCCCGCGCCTGTTTGGCCGAACCGCCGGCAGAATCGCCCTCGACCAGAAACAGCTCGCTGCGCTCGGGGTCCGAACAGGTGCAGTCGGCCAGTTTACCCGGCAGCGCGGGGCCCGCAGTCACTTTCTTGCGAACCACCGTCTTGCTGGCCTTGACGCGCGACTGCGCGGCGGCGATCGCAAGTTGCGCGATCTGATCACCGGTCTCCGGGTGCTGGTTCAGCCACAGGCCGAATGCATCCTTGACGAGGCCGGACACGAATGCCGCGCATTCGCGCGACGACAGCCGTTCCTTGGTTTGCCCGGAGAACTGCGGATCCTCCATCTTGACGGACAGCACGAAGCTGACGCCGTCCCAGACGTCTTCCGGCGCGATGCGCAGGCCGCGCGGCACGAGGTTGCGGAACTCGCAAAACTCGCGCACGGCCTCGGTCAGGCCGGCGCGGAAACCATTCACGTGGGTACCGCCCTGCACCGTCGGCACGAGGTTGACGTACGATTCGTTGACCGGCCTGGCGCCCTCGGCTACCCAGACGACCGCCCAGTCGACCTCTTCGCGCTGGCCGCGCATGCTGCCGCCGAACGGGGCATCCGGCAAGGTCGCAACGTCGCCGAGTTCCTCGGACAAGTATTGCTCGAGGCCGCCCTCATACAGCCATTCGAACTTCTGCTTCGGTTTCTCGACCTCGAAGCGGATCTTCAGGCCCGGGCACAGCACCGCTTTGGCGCGCAGCACGTGCTGTAGTTCCTTGAGCGCGAACTTGTCGGTATCGAAGTACTGCTTGTCCGGCCAGAAGCGGATCGTTGTGCCGGTATTGGCCTTGCCGACCTTACCGACGACCTCGAGCTTCCCGACCTTCTTGCCGCCCTTGAAACTCAGGTTGTATTCCTTGCCGTCGCGGCGAATCCAGACCTCGAGATGCTTCGACAGCGCGTTGACCACCGACACGCCGACGCCGTGCAAACCTCCCGCGTACCGATAATTCTTACCGGAAAATTTTCCGCCGGCGTGCAGGCGAGTCAGGATCAGCTCGACGCCCGGGATCTTCTCCTGCGGATGCTTGTCAACGGGCATGCCGCGCCCGTCGTCGCTGACCTCGACGGAACCGTCGCTGTGCAGTTTGACGTCGATGCGCTTGCAGTGGCCGGAGATCGCCTCATCGACGCTGTTATCGATGACCTCGTGGGCCAGGTGATTCGGCCTGCTGGTGTCCGTAAACATGCCGGGCCGGCGACGCACGGGATCCAGCCCGCTCAGTACCTCGATGTCCGAGGCATCGTAAGACTTGCTCATCCAGACTGCTCGCAATAGCGGGGCTGGTCGCCCGGGGGCTCACCCGATGGTTGGTTCAAACTGCTTGCTCGTGGCGTACAACCCGTAACACGCACAATACATGCATGGTATGTCAACGGGCGCGCTTAATCGAGATCTGCGATCAGCGACGCACACATGGGTAGGGAAACTTCGACGGCTACCGGGTAGTGTGAATGACTGACGCCGGCGCTCAGTGATCGCCCCGCCCTGAGCCCCGCGATCATCGCGCCGGTCAACTCGAAGCGCAGGAAATGGACGGCCGAGGTCTTCGATACCAACGAGGCGCTCGAGCGCGGCCTGACGTTCGCCCGGATCCGTGTACTCGATCATCATCGTCGCCTTCCAGTTCGTCCCGTTCGGAACCAGTGGATTAAAAGCACCGAGTTCCTCGCGGATGCCATCCTCCTCGAAGATGCGCTCGATGCGCAGCATCTCCTGGACCTGGTACTGGATGGTCAGGCGATCCTCAAACAGCAGCACAACATGATCACCGAGCAGCAGACGGCGATGTTGCTTGTGCGCCATGACGCGCGCGCGAAACTCCGGCCGGAGCGTGGCGTAGGCTTCGAGCGTATACAGATCTTCGATTTGCAATGGTTCCACGCTCTCAACAGCCTGCTAGATGCCGTAGGCCTTGCGCAGCAGGGACAACGGGTGGATCGCGCTGACCCCGTCCAGGCCGAGCGCAATCTGCTCGCCGGCCATCGGGCAATCGCTCATAAAATGATCGGCGTCGGCCTGCTCGACGCGGCGGACGACCGGTTGCGCGATCTTCACGGAGGCGGCGCGGAAGCGTTTCTTGATGCCATAGGTGCCGTCGTGACCGGAGCAACGCTCGATCGCCATGACCTCGGTATTGGGGATGAGTTCGATCACCTGCTTGGTCTTCATGCCGATGTTCTGTACCCGCAGGTGACACGGCACCTGGTAAGAGACCTTGCCGAGGGACGTCGCAAACTCGGTATTCAGCCGCTGTGCCTTGTGCCGGCGATGCAGGTAGTCGAAGGGGTCGAAGAACGCGGCCGCGACGGCCGACACGTCCTCGTCGTCCGGAAACAGCAACGGCAGCTCCTGCTTGAACATCAGCACACACGACGGCACCGGGGCGACGATATCCCAGCCGTCGCGAACCCAACGCAGCAGTTCCGGCAGGTTGCCATCCTTGGCGACCGCGACGGATTCGAGATCGCCGAGCTCCAGCTTCGGCATGCCGCCACAGCGCTCGGCACGGGTCACGGCGACCTGAATGCCGTTGTGCCGGTAGACGGCCGCGAGATCCTCGCAGACCTCCGGCACGTTGCGATCGCCGTAACAGGTCGTGAACAGCACGACCTTGCCCTGTGTGCCGCCGGCAGGCGTTGGTGTCACTGTCCGGGTCCGGCAGGTCGGACAGGCGATCGTGCGCCGTGCGGCTATGGTAAGTGGGGATCGGCGCAGTTCGATCGACACCGAGCGTCTTCTCGAGCAACGCCCGGCCGGGTGCGCTGCGATTGACGGCATTGACGACCTCCACTACCACCGGGATACCGGCCAGTTTGCCAACCCGGTCGGTATTCGACAGCACCCGGTCGGACCAGCTCGCACCGTCGTCGCGAAATCGTTTGGCTTTCGCCCGGAGCATCAGGTGGGGGAAATCGACGTTCCACGGGTGCGGCGGGACGTACGGACATTTCATGTAACACATATCACACAGGTAGCATTGATCGACGACGTCCCAGAAGACCGTCTTCGGTACCGTGTCCAACTCGCCCGACTCCGACTCGTCGATTGCATCGAACAGGGTCGGAAACGCATTGCAGAGGTTGAAACAGCGTCGGCACCCGTGACAAATATCGAACACGCGTTCGAGTTCCGTCTCCAGTGACGCCGGGTCGTAGAAGTCTTCCGACTGCCAGTCGATCGGGTGGCGGATCGGTGCGTCGAGGCTGCCCTCGCGAGGTTTGTCTTGTGCCATACGCATGCTACCTATCTGCGCGTCGTCGCAGCATGAGCCTGAATCCGGCCCAGCGACAGCAACACTGCCCGGATGACTCCGTCAGCTGGTGCCGGTTCCGTCGACGAGCGGGCGCGGTCGTGGCGGTCACACCCGGCAGAAGCGACGCGCATCAGTCATCCAGGGTGTTCAATGCCTTCTGGAAACGATTGGCATGCGAACGTTCAGCCTTGCCGAGCGTCTCGAACCAGTCGGCGATCTCGTCGAAGCCTTCTTCGCGTGCCGCCTTGGCCATGCCCGGATACATATCGGTGTATTCGTACGTCTCACCCGCGATAGCGGCCTTCAGATTGTCGCCCGTAGGACCGATCGGCAGCCCGGTCGCCGGATCGCCGACAACCTCGAGGTATTCGAGATGCCCGTGGGCATGCCCGGTCTCGCCTTCCGCCGTTGACCGGAATACAGCGGCAACATCGTTATAGCCTTCGACATCCGCCTTGGCTGCGAAATAGAGATACCTGCGATTCGCCTGCGACTCCCCCGCGAAAGCGTCTTTCAGGTTCTGTTCGGTTGTACTGCCTTTGAGGTCCGCTGTTGTTCTCCTTGGTCATTTTGAGCTCAGCGATGCTGTATTTAGACTGAGTCTAAAATATAGGTTCGCAACTCGCCACTGTCAACCGTGCGCCGGCCGGTGTCAATCAGGACCGATACCGATTGACCGACCCGCGGTGCATATGACAGGCTAACGTGCAACCCTGTTTCCACGAGACGGTCCCGTGACAACGACGCAGAAGAAAAATCTGAATCTGGAAAAAGCCATGGGCGACCTCGAGCAGATCGTCGAGCAGCTCGAAGGGGGTGATTTGTCCCTCGAGAAGTCGCTGGCGCAGTTCGAGAAAGGCGTCAAGCTGAGTCGTGAATGCCAGGCGGCCCTGACGAATGCGGAACAGAAAGTTCAGATTCTGATGGGTGACGAGCTGCGCGATGCAGCCGATACCGGCGACTGACTGCAAGGGAATCGCGGCTTCAGCCGCGATCCCGAAATCAGTCCGCGTCAGCCCCGCCCTGCAGACGGATGATCAGCGAACGCAGAAAGACTTTCGTGAAGCGCAGCTGGCACTCGGTCGAGACCTGTTCCAGTAGCGTCGAACTGACGCTGAGTACCGTCACGGCCTGCTCGGCCATGATGGTGGAAGCCTGCTTGGCGTTGGAAACGTACCCGGCCTCGCCGAAACAATCCCCGGTCTCGAAACTGCCGACGATCTGACCGCTCGCCTCGACATTGACCTTGCCCGAAACGATGACGTAGAAGCGATCGTCGATCTCGCCCTCACGCACCAGCGCCTGTCCGTGCTGGTACTCACGCCACTCACTCGCGCGCAGCAGGTCCCATATTTCCTTCTGCGAAAAATCGTGGAAGAAGCGGAGCCGGCGCAGGATGTCGAAATGCTCCTGATTATCGATGTTTCGGTACTGTTCGCGCAGGCCCTGGAACACACGCGTCAATTTCGCCGCAAACTTACCACCGTCGGCGTAGCGTTTCTGCGGATCTTTTTGCAAGGCGACGGTGACGATGTCTTCCAGTTCTTCGGGCACGTCCGCCCGCAGCGTGTGGATCGGCGCGGCCGTCGCGTAGATGATCTGGTTCAGCAACCGGGTCAGCGTGCTGGCGCGAAACGGCCGAAAGCCGGTCAGCAGCTCATACATGACTGCGCCGAGCGAATACAGGTCGGATGACGGAGAAATTTCCGCGGACTTGATCTGCTCCGGCGACATATAGCTCGGACTGCCCGCGATGCCCTCGATGCGGGAAATATCCGCATCTTTCAGAATCGCGATGCCGTAATCGATAATCCGCACATCGTTTTCCGTCGTCAGCATGATGTTGCTCGGCTTGACATCCCGATGGATCACGCCGCGCTTGTGCGCGTAGTGCAAGGCCTTGGCGCATTTGTAGATGATCTTGATGACATCGTCGATACGCAGCAGGTTATCCGGCCGGCAATACACCTCGAGGGTACGCGCACCCTGGATGTGTTCCATGACGATGTAATACTGGTCGTTTTCCTCGCCCGCATCGTAGATCGGCAGAATATTCGGGTGCTGCAACATGCCGACCATGTGCGCTTCGTTGAAAAACATTTTGCGCGCGATCTTCGCACGCTGCGGATCATCATCACTCTGGACGTCGTAAACCTTGATGGCGACATCACGACCGAAATACGGGTCATGTGACAGATAAACAGAGCCGGTGCTGCCGGTACCGACCTCATTGATGATGTCGTATTTACCGATCTTGTCGGGCAGATTCATCCGGGGGGCGGTTTTATTGCGTGCAGATTCGGCCATTGCGTCCAATGTCGGATAAGTTTTCTAGATGACGGTAAATAATCTCTGCAACATAAAGACCGCGGCGGAGGCGTAAACAGCCGCCAGAACGTCATCGAGCATAATCCCGAGGCCTCCGGACAGACTGTGATCCACGTCCCGAATCGGCCAGGGTTTCCAGATATCGGCGGCCCGGAATGCCAGGAACGCGACGACGATCCAGAATGGTTCGGGTCCGGCCACACACAGCGTCAGCAGCATGCCGACAACCTCGTCGAACACGATCCCGCCGTGGTCGTGAACCCCGATCCGCCGCGCACTGGCAGCGCAGATCGGAATACCCGCGAAGAACAGCACCACCGCGATGCCCAGCAGAACCAGAGCGTCAACGGGCACGAACCACCCGTATACGAGTACGGTCGCCAGCGAGCCCCAGGTGCCCGGCGCGACCGGCAGCAGGCCGGCGCCGAAACCGAAGGCCAGCCAGTGAACCGGGTGACGCAGGACGATCGCGGCCAGCTCAGCCGGTTGCATATCGTCTGCAGGCTCGGGCGTGTCGCGCTCGCTCAAGGGACATCCGCTCCGAAGTGCCGAAAGCCGGTAGCCGGCAACGGATACGTCTTCCCGGCCGCCGTCCAGGCAAGTCCGGATTCCGCATGCGTCTCGCCGAGCCGCGTCACGGCACAATCCCAGTCGCATGCGGTGAGCTCGAGCGCCTCGCTGCGATCGGCCGGCACCGTGAAACACAGCTCGTAGTCGTCGCCACCGGTCAACGCGAGTTCGACGGCCCGGCCAGGTTCTGCGGTCGCAGGCAGGGGCAGTGTTTCGATCGCGAGCGTCGCGCCCAACCCGCTTGCAGCGAGCAGCCGCGCAAGATCAACGTGCAAACCGTCGGACACATCGATCATGGCGCTGGCAATGCCGACCAGCGAACGGCCCGCGTCGATGCGCGGCGAAGGATACAAAAACCGGGCGACCGACCCGGCGCCCGCGTCGCCCGACCTGAGCGACGCGAGCCCCGCCGCGGCCGCGCCAAATGTGCCGGTCACGAAAATCCCGTCGCCCGCACCAGCACCGGCGCGGCGAATCGCACACCCGGGGTCGACACGACCGTGCACGGTCACGGTCATCGCAAGCGGCCCGCGCACGGTGTCGCCACCGATCAGGGCGATCTCGAACCGCTCTGCGAGTTCCATGAACCCTTCGGCAAACGACCCAACCCAGTCCGCCGCACCGTCCGGCAAGGTCAGCGACAACGTGCACCATAGGGGTTCGGCGCCCATCGCGGCCAGGTCGCTCAGATTCACGGCCAGGCAGCGATAACCCAGCGACCGCGGCACCGTGCCGGGCAGGAAGTGGGTACCTTCGACCAGTGTGTCGGTCGCAATCACGAGCTCGCTGCCGGCATCGACCCGCGTGATGGCGGCATCGTCACCGATGCCGAGACGCACATCCGCGCGCACCGGACCACGGTTCGCGAAGAATCGATCGATCAGCGCGAACTCATCCATCGGCGACGATCTCAGCGTAACTCGCCCGACGCCTTGTCCAGAATGGCATTGATATAACGATAGCTGTCCTGTGCACCGAATTCCTTCGCGATCTCGACCGCCTCGTTGATGACGACCTTGACCGGCACATCCGGATGCGCACCCAGTTCCGCCATGCCGATCCACAGAATCGCGCGTTCGACCGGGTCGATCTGCGCGACCGGTCGATCCGCCAACGCATCGATGTGCTGGTCCAGCACATCGGTGTCGTCGAGAATTTCATCGAGCAACAGATGAAAGTACGCGCTGTCCGCGGTGGAAAATTCGTCGCTGTCGTCGAACTGCCGACGCAACTCCACGCTGTCATGACCCGCGATCTGGTTTTGATACAGCGCCTGCAGCAGCAGGCGACGGGCTGCATGACGACCCCGTGGGCTCATGCCGTCAACTCAGGCGCTAAGCTGGCGCAGCAGGCTGACCATCTCGATCGTCGCGAGCGCCGCATCGGCCCCCTTGTTACCGGCCTTCGTGCCCGAACGCTCGACAGCCTGCTCGATCGTATCGGTCGTCAGCACCCCGAAACCGATTGGTATCTCATGCTCGAGGCTGACCTTGCTCAGCCCGCTTGCGCACTCGGCGCATACATAATCGAAGTGCGGCGTGGCCCCGCGGATGACCGCGCCCAGCGCAATGATGCCGTCATATTGCCGGCTCCTGGCTACGCGCTGGGCGGCCAGCGGCAGCTCGATTGCACCCGGCACGCGCACCAGGTCGACCTGTGTATCGCTGGCGCCGTGACGCATGAGCGTGTCGATCGCGCCCTGCACGAGTTGATCGACGATGCGCTCGTTAAAGCGTGCCGAGATGATGCAGAAACGCTCATCCCGAATGACTAACTGACCTTCGGTGGTGCTCATGGTTGATTGAATCCGCTTATTCCGATCCGTCCACGTATTCGACGACTTCGAGCCCGAAGCCGGAAATACCGTGCATTTGCTTGGGCGCACTCAACACCCGCATGCGACTGACCCCGAGATTGCGCAGGATCTGCGCACCGGTTCCATAGGTACGCAGCGTCGCCGTCGCCGGCGAACCCGGCAGCTCCTGCACGGTCGTATCGCCGAGTGACCGCACGACCGCGACCAGGTGCCGCGGCGTCTCGTCGTGCCTGAGGATCACGATGACACCGCGCCCCGCGTCGGCGATCCGGCGCATCGCTGAACGCAGCGGCCAGCCGAGGCGCGGACTCCGGATGCCGACGACATCGCCGAGTGTGTCTTGCAGATGCACGCGAACCAGCGGCGGCTCGTCACCGCTGAGCTCACCCTTGATCAGTGCGAGGTGTACGTTGCGATTGACGTGGTCTTCGAAACAGATGAGCAGGAACTGGCCAAACTCGGTCTGGATGGTCTGTTCGGAAATCCGCTCGACCGATTCTTCGTTCTCGAGTCGATAGCGAATCAAATCGGTAATACTGCCCATTTTCAGGCCGTGTTCGCGCGCGAAGACTTCAAGCTGCGGTCGCCGCGCCATCGTGCCGTCATCGTTCAGGATCTCGACGATCATGGCGGCGGGCTCCAGGCCTGCAAGCCGGGTGAGATCACAGCCCGCTTCCGTGTGCCCGGCACGCGACAGCACGCCGCCGGGCTGCGCCATCAGCGGGAACACATGCCCTGGCTGGCGCAAATCAGCCGGCTGCGCGTCGGGCGTAACTGCCACGCGCACGGTGCGCGCACGGTCGTGGGCCGAGATGCCGGTCGTGATGCCCTCAGCAGCCTCGATCGACACCGTAAAATTTGTCGACTGCGCCTCATCCGTCTCGGACACCATCAGCGGCAGTCGCAATTGGCGGCAACGCGAACGCGATAGCGTCAGGCAAATCAGGCCGCGGCCGTAGCGCGCCATGAAGTTAACATCCTCGGTGCGCACGCGCGCGGCGGCCATGATCAGGTCACCCTCGTTCTCGCGATCCTCGTCATCGACGATGATGACCATCTTGCCGTCGCGGAGATCCCCAATGATCTCCTCGATCTTGCTGAATGCAAACTCTTTGTCTGCCGTCTGTAACTTCATACGTGAAACTCTTGGTCAATCCTTCCGGAGCAGGCGCTCCAGGTAGCGGGCAATCAGGTCGACTTCGATATTGACCCGCGTGTGCGTACGGTATTCACGCATAATAGTCCGTTCGAGCGTGTGGGGCACGATATTGACGGAGAAATCTGTATCAGTCACCTCGTTAACGGTCAGACTCGTGCCGTCGATGGTGATCGAGCCCTTCATCGCAACGTACCGCGCCAGCGGCTCCGGCAAGGCAAAGCGCATGCGCGTCGAACGCGCATCAGGCTCCAGCGAAAGCAACTGCCCCACGCCGTCGATATGCCCGGACACGAGGTGGCCGCCGAGCAGGGTCGCGAGCGTCAGCGCCGGCTCGAGGTTGACGCGGCTCGACTCGTGCAGCCCGCCGAGCGTTGTCAGGCTCAGAGTTTCCTGTGAGACATCAGCCGCGAACTCGGCCTGCATGAACTCGACGACGGTCAGGCAGACGCCATTGACGGCGATGCTGTCGCCGAGCGCGATCCGCTCGAAGCCCGGTTCGCCCACCGCGATGCGCAGCCGGCTGTCGCCGCCGAGCGCTTCGATGGCCGTGACCTGACCGACCGCCTGCACGATGCCTGTAAACATACCGCTATCCGTTCATGCCCTGGTGTAAGTCACGCGCAGGTCGGTGCCGACCTTGCGGACATCCGCTAAGGTAAATTCCGGCCGCGCCGACAGGTTCGCAAGCCCGGGCATGTCAAACATACCTCTGGCCGTGTCACCGAGCACCGACCCGGCGATATAGACGATCAACTCGTCGATCAGGCCCGCACGCAGCAGCGCGCCGTTCAGGCCCGCGCCGGCTTCGACGAGTACCTCGTTAATCTCGCGCTCCGCCAGTCGAACCAGCAGCGCATCGAGATCGACGCGCCGAGCGTCCGTGGCACAAGCGGCGACCACCTGAATGTCGGCACCGGCGTCGGCCAGTTGCCGGTGCGCAGACACATCGCCCGAAATAGTCATGATCATCACCCCGCCCTCCAGACCGAGCGTGCGCGCATCGACTGGCGTACGCAGACTGGAATCAGCAATCACCCGCAACGGCTGATGCGCTTCCGCAAGCTCTGCGGCGCGCACGTTCAACGACGGATCATCGGCCAGTATGGTGCCGACACCGGTCAGGATCGCCGAGCTGCGCGCGCGCAGCCGCTGGACATCCGCCCGGGCGGCCGCGCCGGTGATCCACTGACTGTCCCCGTTGGCAAGCGCGGTGCGGCCATCGAGGCTCGCCGCGATCTTGCTGCGCAGATACGGACGCTGCCGGCGCATGCGCCGGAAGAAACCGACATTCAGCGCCTCGGCGTCGGCCTCGAGCACGCCGACCAACACCCCGACGCCAGCCGCCTCGAGCGCACGCTGACCCTGACCCGCAACTGCCGGGTTCGGATCGCGCGTCGCCATCACGACACGGGCGATGCCGGCATTCAGCAGCGCATCGGTGCATGGCGGCGTGCGGCCATGGTGACAACACGGTTCAAGCGTGACATAGGCGGTCGCGCCGGCGCCGGCATCGCCGGCGGCCTCGAGCGCGCCGACCTCGGCGTGCGGGCCGCCGCTGCGCGCATGCCAGCCTTCACCGACGATCACATCGCCGCGCACGAGCACGCAGCCGACGCGTGGATTCGGATCGGTGGTATACAGACCCCGGCGCGCGAGATGCAACGCGCGAGCCATGTAGTGCGCGTCGATTTCGGGTTCACTCATCTATTTTTTGTCTTCCGGCAACAGCGACATCTGATTGCGACGACGTTCCGTATCGGTCGTCTCACGCAGCCTCTGTATTTCTTCCTGAAATTCGGTCACGTCCTGAAAACTGCGATAGACCGATGCAAATCGCACGAACGCGACCTCGTCGAGCTCGCGCAGCTCCCCCATGACCAGCTCACCGACGAGCCGCGACGGGGTTTCCCGTTCACCCATCGTCTGCAGGTGATGAATGATGCGCGCGATCGACTCCTCGATCGCCTCGGCGCTGACCGGCCGCCGCTCCAGCGCACGCACCATGCCGGCGCGCAGCTTGGCCTCGTCGAACGGTTCACGTGAACGGTCGCGCTTGATCAGCCGCGGCATCACCAACTCGGCCGTCTCAAAGGTCGTGTAACGCTCGCCGCAATCCAGGCACTCGCGGCGACGGCGCACCTGGCGACCCTCGCCGGTCAGGCGCGAGTCGATGACCTTGGTCTCCGTATGGCTGCAGAACGGACAATGCATACGCCCGATTGTAAACGCTCGGCCGCGTTGGGTCACAAAAGCCGCTCCCACAAAAGCTTCCCATCAAAGGCATCAAGCCAACCCGACAAAAACTGCCTAGTGCTCGTACACCGGGAATTTGTGACACATCTCCAGCGCCTTCTCGCGCACAGCGTCGATTCGGGACTCGTCCTCGACGTCATCGAGGATATCCGCGATCCAGCCCGATAGCTGCGTGACCTCGGCCAGGCCAAAGCCGCGCGTCGTAATTGCCGGCGTGCCCATGCGTAGCCCACTGGTAACGAACGGCGAGCGCGGGTCATTCGGAACCGCATTTTTGTTGACGGTGATGTTGGCACGGCCGAGCGCCGCGTCCGCGTCCTTGCCGGTGATGTCCTTGTCGATCAGGTCGATCAGGAACATGTGGTTCTCGGTGCCGCCGGACACGATCTTGTAACCGCGCGCCTGCAAGTCAGCGGCCATCTGCTGTGCGTTCTGCCGGACCTGACGCTGATACACCGCGAACTCCGGCTGCATCGCTTCGAGCAAGGCGACGGCTTTGGCCGCGATGACGTGCATCAGCGGGCCACCCTGCGTGCCCGGGAACACGAGGGAGTTGAATTTCTTCGCCAGTGCGTCGTTCTCGCGCGCCAGGATCATGCCGCCACGCGGACCGCGCAGCGTCTTGTGCGTCGTTGTCGTCGTCACGTCGGCGATCGGTACCGGGTTCGGATATTCGCCCACGGCAACCAGGCCCGCAACGTGCGCCATATCGACAAAGAAAAACGCGCCGACCTCGTCCGCTATCGCGCGGAACCGCTGCCAGTCGACGACCTGCGAATAGGCTGAAAAACCGGCGATGATCATCTTCGGCCGATGCTCGCGAGCCAGTGCCGCAACGTTGTCGTAATCGATAAAGCCCGCATCGTTCAGGCCATACGGCACGATGTGGTACAGGAGCCCCGAGAAGTTGACCGGCGAACCGTGCGTCAGGTGCCCGCCCTCGGCGAGACTCATGCCGAGCACGGTGTCGCCCGGCTCCAGCAGCGCCATGTAGACCGCGGCATTCGCCTGCGAGCCGGAATGTGGTTGCACGTTGGCATAGTGGGCGCCAAACAATTCGCAGGCCCGATCGACGGCGAGACGCTCGGCGATATCGACATACTGGCAGCCGCCGTAGTAGCGCTTGCCGGCATAGCCTTCTGCATACTTGTTGGTCAGAACCGAGCCCTGCGCTTCGAGGATGCGTGGGCTGACATAGTTCTCCGATGCGATCAGCTCGATGTGATCTTCCTGGCGCTGCTCTTCCAGAGCAATTGCCTCGGCCACATCCGGGTCGAAGCCGGCGATTGTCCACTCACCTTGGTACATGCACGGTCTCCGCACGGGGAATTTTGGGGGCCGCTATTGTACCCGAGGACCCCGGCAATAGAAGGCCGAAATGCGGTGCCGGCTCAACTATTTTCGACCAGGGCGCGCACCACCGCCGTCCAGGCCAGCGCGAGGTTCTCCCGGTTGTAGCCGCCGCCGCCGAGCCCGATCAGCCGACCGTCGCAACAGCGGTCCGCGATGCCGCACAGGCGCCCGGCGGCGTACTCATGGGCGTCCGGGGTCAGCTGCAAATGCGTGATCGGGTCACCGCCGATGCTGTCGGCCCCGCACTGCAGGATGATGAATTCGGGTTCCCCGGCCTCGAGGTAAGTCTCGATCCGCTCCCAGGCTATGCGGAATTCGGCATCACCGGCACCGGGCGCCAGCGGGATGTTCAGCTTGGTGCCGGCCGCCGCGCCCGCCCCGCTCTCGTGTGCATGGCCGGTCCCCGGATACAGGCTGCGGCCGTCCTCATGGATATCGGCGAACAGCAGATCCGGATCATGCTCGAACCCGTAAAAGACTCCATCGCCGTGATGCGCGTCGATATCGACGTACGCAATTCGCCGCAGCCCGTGGCGCGACCGGAGTAACTCGATGACGATGCCGCAGTCGTTGTACACGCAAAACCCGGCTGCGTGCGCGCGCCCGGCATGATGGAGCCCCGCGATCGGCACGAACGCGCGGCGAACCTGCCCGGCCATGACGGCCTCCATGGCCTCGATCGAGGCACCGACAACGGCCGCAGCGGCCGCGTCCAGCCCGGCCCGTGCCGGCGTATCGCCCGCATCCAGGAAGCCGCTGCCGAGCTGGCAGCGTTCGGTCACGAATGCGAGGTAGTCCGGCGTATGAAACGCGCCGAGGTCCCCGGCCGATGCCGGGCCTGCCGAACGCAACTCGACCTGTGCGGCGATGCCGCTGCGCTCGAGTTCGGCGTGAAACACGTCGTGACGATCCGGGCCGAACGGATGCCCGTCGCCGAAGCCGTAGGCGGCCATGTTGTCGCCCTTGAGAACCAGGACTTTCCTGTCGGTGCCGGTCATCGCTTATCTGGCATCTTGGCTGCGCTCACCCATGCGGTAGGGGGAACTTATGCAGTTCCGCTGCAACCTGCAAGCCGGCAGACGCCAATCGGCTGATTAAGCTATGACCGGCACCGTTAAAACCGGATAATCCCGGTTCCTTCAGAAGCGGATTTAAATAGTGGCCCAGTACGTATTCACCATGAACCAGGTGTCGAAGATCGTCCCGCCGAAGCGGGCGATCCTGCGCGACATCTCCCTGAGCTTTTTCCCCGGCGCCAAGATCGGCGTACTCGGCCTGAACGGCGCCGGAAAATCGACCCTGCTGCGCATCATGGCTGGCATCGACACCGAATTCGACGGCGAGGCCCGCCCGCAGCCGGGTATAAAAATCGGCTACCTGCAGCAGGAACCGGAACTGGATCCAAACAAGAACGTACGCCAGCTCGTCGAGGAAGGGCTGGCCGACACGCTGAATCTGCTTGCCCGCTTCAACGCAATCAGCGAGCAATTCGCCGCGCCGATGGATGACGATGAGATGACGGCGCTCCTCGACGAACAAGGCAAACTGCAGGACAAGATCGATGCGGCCAACGGCTGGGAGGTCGAACGCAAGCTCGAGATGGCCGCAGACGCGCTGCGCCTGCCGGACTGGGACGCCGACATCACCCGGCTGTCCGGTGGCGAGTGCCGGCGCGTTGCGCTGTGCCGGCTGCTGTTGTCCGAGCCCGACATGCTGCTGCTCGACGAACCGACCAATCACCTCGACGCCGAGTCCGTTGCCTGGCTGGAACACTTCCTCGACCAGTACCCCGGCACCGTCATCGCGATCACCCACGATCGCTACTTCCTCGATAACGTCGCCGGCTGGATTCTCGAGCTGGACCGCGGCCATGGCATTCCGTGGAAAGGCAACTACTCGTCATGGCTCGAACAGAAAGATGCGCGTCTGAAGATCGAAGCAAAGCAGGAAGTCGCACGCCAGAAATCCATCAAGGCCGAGCTGGAATGGGTGCGCGCGAATCCGAAAGCCCGGCAGGCGAAGAGCAAGGCCAGGCTGAGCCGTTTTCACGAACTGACATCGAAGGAATTCCAGCAACGCCAGGAAACCAACGAGATATACATCCCGCCCGGCCCGCGGCTCGGCGACCTGGTGATCGAAATCGAAGGCCTGCGCAAGGGCTACGGCGACCGACTGCTGATGGATGACCTCAGTTTCAAAGTGCCACCCGGCGCGATCGTCGGCGTCATCGGGCCGAACGGCGCCGGCAAGACCACGCTGTTCAAGATGCTGTCAGGCCAGGAGGAGCCCGATGCCGGCGAGATCCGCATCGGCGAGACAGTCGAACTCGCCTACGTCGACCAGTCGCGCCAGACACTCGATGGCAATAAAACCGTCTGGGAGGAAATCTCCAACGGCGATGACCTGATCCGGATCGGCAGCTACGAGACGCCATCACGCGCCTATGTCGGTCGCTTCAACTTCCGCGGGCCACAGCAGCAGCAGAAGATTGGCCAGCTGTCAGGCGGCGAACGCAATCGCGTCCACCTGGCCAAGGTGCTGCGTGCCGGCGGCAACCTGCTGATGCTCGACGAACCGACCAACGATCTGGACGTCGAGACGCTGCGCGCGCTCGAAGAAGCGCTGCTGGACTTCCCGGGCTGCGCAATCGTGATCTCGCACGATCGCTGGTTTCTCGACCGCATCGCGACGCACATCCTCGCGTTCGAGGGCGACAGCAAGGTCGTGTGGTTCGAGGGCAACTACGAGGACTACGAGAAGGACCGGCACCGGCGACTCGGCAGCGCTGCCGACACGCCGCACCGCATCCGTTACCGGACGATCTGAATGATCGAGACGCGCGACGAAGCAGCAGACATGAACGTCGCCTGCTACATGCTGACGCTCGACAACGCGACGGATGCGTTGCTCGCCCGCCAGACAATAAAATCGTATCCTCGAGGCGAAGATGCGAGACAGGGAATCAGGAAGGGGAAAGCACCGCCCGATCCGATAAGAATATGGAGAAACCATACTCAGTTTGCGTCATCGAGAAAGGGCGGCTGTTGACACCATACGACAACCTGCCCCATGCAAGTCAAACCTCAGTATTATGGTAAATCAGATAGCGAAAAATCAATAAGTTACCTGACAAATATGAGAAAATGAATCGGCTATTAAGCGACAAGTTGCGCAACCCTCAACCCGCGCCGGATCGGCATGGACGCAGCTACGGTACGCAGCCCATCACACATAGATAAACCCATCACCATCGCCACGAATTCGCAACGCGCCCGGACCGCTGAAGTGCGCGCCCATCAGCCAGGTGTCCGAGTCGGCGATCCGCTCCAGCAGTTCACGGCGCGTCCGGGCGGCGCGCTCGCCGTCGTCATCGAACACCGCCATCCAGTCGGGCCGCTCCACCTGTACGGGATGATGCAGCACGTCGCCGCTCAGCACCGCACTTGAGCGCCCGTCCGTCACATCAATGACGACGTTGCCAGGCGTATGACCGGGCGCGGGATGCAGGCGCACGCCGGAGACGACCTCGTGATCAGCCGCAACACGGTCGACCAACCCGGCCTCCAGTACCGGCAACACGCTGTCCTCCCAGACCCGCGCATACATATTATCCGGTTCCGCCGCGTACAACTCCTCCCAGTAGCTCACTTCCTGCTCGGCGAACAGATAGCGCGCGTTACGGAACGTGGGCACCCAGCGCCCGTTTTCCAGCCGGGTGTTCCAACCGACATGATCACCGTGCAGGTGCGTGCAACAGACATAATCGATGTCGTCGGGTGTCAGCCCGACGTCACGCAAGCGATCGAGGTACGGAAACTCCTGTAGATGCCACTCGGGGATTACCGGACGATGTTTGTGATTGCCGACACAGCTGTCAACCAGCAGAATGCCCTGCGGCGTACGCACGATGAGGCTGTGGAACGACATGCGCAACAGACCCGCGGCCACATCGACGAAGCGCTGGTCGCGCGAGGCTCGCGTCAGTGCGAAGTCCGCCGCATTCGCGTTGGCGAACAGAAACGCCAGCCGCCGTTCGTCCCACTGGAACTCCTGTACACGATAAATCTCGAACGGTCCGGGCAATCGCACCAACTTCTCTCCCTAGCCGACCCACGCCCGGGCGTTATAGAACATCCGCATCCATGGCCCGTCCTCGCCCCAGTCATCCGGGCACCAGGAATGCTGCACGGAGCGGAATACGCGTTCCGGGTGCGGCATCATGATCGTCACGCGGCCGTCGGCGGAGCAAAAACCGGCAACGCCGTCAGGCGAACCGTTCGGGTTCGCCGGGTATCTCGACGCCACCTGCCCGTGATTGTCGACGTAACGGATCGTGACACGCGCGTCGTCACGCAACTGCGCGAGACTGTCCGCAGCGTCGAACTCCGCGCGGCCTTCGCCGTGTGACGTCGCGATCAGCAACCGCGACCCACTCATGCCGCGCAGGAACAACGACGGCGAATCGAGCACCTCGACAAGACTCAGGCGCGCCTCGAACTGCTCGGACAAGTTCTGCACGAAGCGTGGCCAATGCCCGGCGCCCGGCACGATTTCCCGCAGCGCCGACAGCATCTGGCAACCGTTGCAGACGCCGAGCGTGAAGCTGTCGCTGCGCTGGAAAAAAGCCTCGAACTGTTCGCGCGCGCGACTGTTGAACAGAATCGACTTCGCCCAGCCACCGCCGGCGCCGAGCACATCGCCGAACGAAAAACCGCCGCATGCGACCAGCCCGGCGAACTCGTCGAGGGTGCGCCGGCCCTCGAGGATATCGGACATGTGCACGTCGACCGGCTGGAAACCGGCGCGATGGAATGCCGCGGCCATCTCGACATGGCTGTTAACCCCCTGCTCACGCAGGATCGCGACGCCGGGGCGCGCGCCGCTTGCGATGAACGGCGCCGCGGGATTCTCGTCGACGGCGAACGTCACGACCGGTTGCAGCCCGGGGTCGCCCGGATCGAGGGTCGCAGCATAAGCCTCGCGCGCGGTGACCGGATTGTCGCGCAGTGACTGCATCCGGAAACTGGCCTGCGACCAGATGCCATGCAGTTCAGTCCGTGACGCATCCAGCAACGTGATGCCCGCCTGTTCGATGCGAATACGCTCGCCGTCCGCGACGCGACCGATGCATGCAAACAGGTCGCCGAGGCCGTGCGCCTCCATGACCGCCGCCACGGCAGCGTGGTCGACGTCGTGAATCTGGATCACGGCACCCGGTTCTTCGGCGAACAGCACACCGAGCGCCTCACGTGCCGGGTCGAGTTCCAGACGAACGCCGCGGCGGCCGGCGAACGCCATCTCGCACACGGTCGCAAACAGGCCGCCGTCGGAACGATCGTGATATGCGAGTAATCGGTTGTCGCCGTCGAGTTCGCGAATCGCTGCGAACAAACTGCGCAGTGCAAGCGAATCGTCGAGGTCAGGCGGCTCGCCGCCGGTGATCGTGAAACACTGCGCCAGGCTCGATGCCCCGAGCCGATCGCGCCCGGCGCCGAGGTCGACCAGGTACAGGCTGGTATCCGGTGCGTCGACGAGTTGCGGCGTCAAGGTGCGACGCACATCGGCGACGGGCGCAAACGCGGTAATGATCAGCGACACGGGTGCGGTCACTTCATGGTCGATACCGTCCACCTCCCAGCGGGTGCGCATCGACAGCGAATCCTTGCCGACCGGAATCGGGATGCGCAGCTCACGACACAGCTCGGCCACTGCGTGGACGGTATCGAACAGCGCCTCGTCTTCACCGTCGACGCCACTGGCTGCCATCCAGTTCGCCGACATGCACACCCGGTCGAGCGCGGGCACGTCGGCCGCGGCAAGATTGGTGATCGCCTCGGCCACAGCCAGCCGGCCCGATGCGGCCGGCCGGGTAACGGCAACCGGCGTACGCTCGCCCATGGCCATCGCCTCGCCCCGATAGCCTTCGTAATCCAGCGAGGTCACGGCGACATCGCTGACCGGCACCTGCCACGGACCGATATTCTGGTCACGGGTCACGAGGCCGCCAACCGTCCGGTCACCGATATGGATCAAAAAAGACTTGTCGGCCACAGTCGGAAATCTCAGCACCCGGCGAACCGCCTCGCCCAACTCGATGCCGGCGAAGCTCGCGGGCTGCGCATGATCGCGCCCGCGCGCAATTTGCATGACCGTCTGCGGTGCTTTGCCGAACAGGATCTCGAGCGGCATATCGACCGGGCAGTCGCCGCCGGCCGCGTCGATGACACGTAACTGGCCGGATTCGTCGAGCACACCGAGCACCGCGTAAGGACAGCGCTCACGTCGGCACACCGCATCGAACCAGGTCAACGCCTGCGGCAGAATCGCGAGCACGTAGCGTTCCTGGGCCTCGTTGCACCAGATTTCGAGCGGCGACATGCCAGGCTCCGCATTCGGTATTTTGCGCAGATCGATCTCGGCGCCGCGCTTGCTGTGATCGACAACCTCAGGCACCGCATTGGACAGGCCGCCGGCACCGACATCGTGGATGATCACCAGCGGATTCCCGGCACCCGTGATGCCGGACGCACAGCAGGTGTCGATGACCTGCTGTGCGCGTCGCTGAAGCTCGGGATTGCCGCGCTGCACGGAGGCGAAATCGAGCGCCTCGCTGCTCGTGCCGCTGCCCATCGACGATGCGGCGCCGCCACCGAGACCTATCAGCATGCCCGGCCCGCCGATCACGATCAGCAGCGCACCGGACGGCACCTCGCCTTTCAGGACGTCGTCGCCGCGAATCGCACCGATCCCGCCGGCGATCATGATCGGCTTGTGATAACCCCAGGCGCGATGACTGCCGGCCTGGTGCGCGGACTCGAACGTGCGGAAATAGCCGAGGATATTCGGCCGGCCGAATTCGTTGTTGAAAGCCGCGCCGCCAATCGGCCCCTCGAGCATGATCTGCAGCGCCGATGCGATGCGTTCGGGCCGACCGGGGCGGTCCGCACCCGGATCCTGCTCCCAGGGCTGCCGGTCATCCGGCAGGTTCAGATGCGACACGGAAAAACCGGTCAGGCCGGCCTTGGGCCGCGCGCCGCGCCCGGTGGCTCCCTCGTCGCGGATCTCGCCGCCACTGCCGGTCGCAGCACCCGGAAACGGCGCGATCGCGGTCGGATGATTATGCGTCTCGACCTTCATCAGCGTGTGCACCGGTTCGCGCCGGTGCCGGTATTCGCCGCTGGCGGGGTCGGCAACCAGTCGCTCGGCCTCACCCCCTGCCATGACGGCTGCATTGTCGACATACGCGCTCAGCACCCCGTCCGGATTGTTCGCGTGGGTCGATCGAATCATGCCGAACAGGGTCTCGTCACGCTCCCGCCCGTCGATGATCCAGCGCGCGTTGAAAATCTTGTGCCGGCAATGCTCGGAGTTCGCCTGCGCGAACATCATCAGTTCGGCATCCGTCGGATCGCGGCCAAGTTCGCCAAACCGGTCGACGAGATAATCAATCTCGTCGGCCGACAATGCCAGGCCAAGTTCGCGATTGGCACGCTCGAGAGCCGCGGGGCCCTCTGCCGTCAGGGGCACGTGGCCGAGCAGGCCCGGTGCGTGATGCGCGAACAAGGCGGCTGCGTCGACGCTGCCGGTTACGACCGACTCGGTCATGCGATCGTGCAGGCAGGCCGCCAGGGCCGTGCGGGCGGACGCCGCTAGCGCACCACCGATGTCGAGCCGGTACTCGATGCCGCGCTCGATGCGTGCGACGGCCGCAAGGCCACAGGTGCGCGCAATGTCAGTGGCCTTGCTCGACCACGGCGAAAGCGTACCGATGCGCGGGATGACCACGAGCCGCAACGCATCCACGGCGGCCACCGAATCGTCATCGAGTTGGCTGCCATAGGTCAGTAACTCACGCAGCAGTGCCTCGTCGCCTGCCGCCAGCGGCGCCGACAGGTCGACGAGGTGAACAAAACGGGCATGGATAGCCGCGATTCCTGGCACCACGCCCTGCAACGTCCTTAGAAGCTGATCACGGCGAAACGCGGATAGCGCCACAGAGCCTCGAATCTCGAGCATCAGGCCTGGTCGCACCTCATGGCTGATAACGCCTGGCCCGCCACCCTGACAAGGCCGGCAGGCTAATCATTCCCCTGACCACGCGGGGGGGTATACATCGGCATCGGGAATTGCGTGACATTGCCCTCGACCGAGCTGATCTTGCCAACCCCCTGTTTCTCGACCTGATCGATCCGCATGATCGCATGCATCGGGATATAGGTTCGTTGCACACCGGCAAATTCGGACTTGATGCGCTCCTCGGCCGGATCGACGACCACCGTGGTCCGCTCGCCGAAGACCAGATCTTGTACTTCGATGAAGCCAAACAGATCGCCGTTCGAAATACTGCGGGCATAGATCTCGTAGATCTTGCCCTGATTCAGGAACACAATCCGGTACAGTAAACGTGCCGTCATCGCAAAAACCGACTCCTGCAAATAAATTAAGTCAAATAGGGAGGCTTGGTGCCATTCGCGCGCGGATTATAGCGCAAGTCTGCGGCCTCCGAACCGTCCGCAGGCAACGTAAAATGTGAACTGCAGCCGGGTATCGCCGCCCTGAATCAGCCATGCTTTCGAGCGGGAGGAATGCCGCTGCAGCCCCCTGGGGTACTGCTGTGGGCTGATGAGTTGTCACCGGGAGCGCGCGATGCCGCTGCGTCTTTGCGTCACAAGTACCAATCGTAACCTGCTCGGTGCCGAGCAGGAGAAAGAATTCGCCGCCGGCGGCGGAACGATTGGGCGTAATGCCGACAACGATTGGGTCCTGCCCGATCCGAACCGGTATATCTCCGGTCGACACGCGTTGATCGATTTCCAGGGCGGCGCCTACTACCTCGTCGACACGAGTCGCAACGGCGTCTATATCAACGATGCAGACACCCCGGTCGGCCGTGGCCACCCGCAACGAATATTCGATGGCGACCTGTTGCGACTCGGCGACTACGACATAAAGGTCGTCATCACCGAGGACACGACCGACATCATCGACGACGGCATGCGCGACTCGGTAGTCCGCGCACAACTCGTCGAGGAAGATGAATCCATGGAATTCGCGCTCGTCGATGAGGGCCGCATGGTCGGGGAAGATGCCGCATTGGCGCGCCATCTCTTGAGCGAGAATTCGGAGCACTTGAGCCAACTCAGCGAACGCGTTCCGGTACACCGGTTGCTCGCTGACCACGACCCGGGCAGCGAGGCCGATGACCGGGCGGTCGAAATACTGCTGAAAGCGGCCGGCATCAAGCCTGCCGACATCGCCGGTTGCGCGCCGGCCGACATCCTGCAGACGGCAGGTCAACTGCTGCGCGGCCTGGTCGGCGGACTCATGGGATTGATGAACGAGCGGGTGCACCTGAAAGATACCTTCCGGTTGTCGCAGACGATGATCCAGAGCGCCGACAATAATCCGCTGAAGTTTTCACCGTCCGTCGTCGACGCGCTGCAATACCTGCTCGGCAACCGCAGCGCATCGTATCTGTCGTCGGCTGAAGCCGTCGAAGCGTCCTTTCGCGAGATCAGCAACCACGAGAAAGCCGTGCCCCGTGCGATGCGACAGGCGTTGATTGATTTTGTGGGGCGCCTCAATCCGGACGAACTGCGCCAGCGCTTCGACCAGGGCCTGAAGCGCAACCCGCTGCTCGCCGGCTCCAACCGTCTGAAGTACTGGGAACTCTACGAAGAGTCATACCACACGCTGACCTACGGCAAGGACGGCAAGCTGCCGGAAGCGTTCAGTGAGGAATTCGCGCGCGCCTACGAGCGCGAAGTCGAAATCCTGCAGTCGGCTCGCCGCAAACTCGTCTGACCCGCCCGCCGCGACACAGCAGCACCGGCCTCATCCGGCGCTACCGCCACATCCATTGCGCCCCCTCTACGTCCCCGTCGGCAAATTCATGGCCGGGTTTCGGTAAACCCCTATCGACACGGTGGTTTTAAATGACAATCATTCTCATTTACAATCAAGAATCACGCTTTCGACATGGCAGACACGATGACTCTCGATCAATTGGACACTGGACGGGCCGCCACGATTACGGCCATTGACGGCGACGGCCCGCTCGTTCAGCGCCTGATGGCGCTCGGGCTGCTCGAGGGTTCGCCGGTGTCCGTCACGCGCAGGGCGCTCGGCGGTGACCCGATCGAGGTCGAAATCATGGGCTATGCCTTGTCGCTGCGGAAAGCCGACGCCCGGCGCGTCAAAGTCGCGCTCGATCATGAGTAACCCGCAGCCCGTCACCGGACCGGCGGCGAATCGGGCCACGGTCATCGCCGTGATCGGCAACCCCAACACCGGCAAAAGCACCTTGTTCAACGCACTGACCGGCCTGCGACAGAAAACCGCGAACTACCCCGGGGTCACGGTCGAACGGCACACCGGGTCAATCAATCTGGACGGTCAGGCCGTGACCCTCGTCGACCTGCCGGGCGCCTATTCGCTCGCCGCGCAGTCGCCCGACGAAATGATCGCGATCGACGTACTGCTCGGTCACGTCGAATCCATCTCCAGGCCCAGGGCAATCCTGGCCGTCGCGGACGCGGCGAACCTCAGACGCAACCTTTTCCTGATCACGCAACTGGCCGAACTCGACCTGCCGATCGTACTCGCGGTCAATATGATCGACCTCGCGAAACAAAAAGGCATTCGCGTGGACTGCGAGCGCATCGGTCGACAACTCGGCATCACGGCGGT
>SMVB01187522.1_pt1 | contig 28122 bp, 26 predicted proteins | sample 2456461 | NCBI WGS metagenome assembly SMVB01 (sample SAMN11095934, study PRJNA526329) | marine sediment metagenome | biome: Marine sediment; feature: Surficial sediment; material: Deep marine sediment; isolation source: Hadal surficial sediment | place: Pacific Ocean | collected 2014-05 | depth... | reverse complement strand
GGTGGTTGGCGCGGCGGAATGCCGATGCCAGTGACTACGTTTATCTGCCAATACGGGCCAGAGGTGGCGATGCGACAATGATCGTGCATGCGGATGTGGGCTATCCCGTCGGTATCGTGGCCGTGGACCCGTGGCAGCAATTTCCTTCAGCGCCGTAGAATGGCCCACCAGCGAGCGATATTGAGCAGACTCATGAGTGATGCCGCGACGTAGGTCAATGCGGCAGCCATGAGCAGTCGTCGCGCGTGTGGTCGATCCACTTTCTTCAAGATACCGTATTGGTCGAGCATTGGCAGCGCGCGAGAAAAACTGGCGTCGAATTCGGTGGGGAGGGTCGCAAAGTGCACCAGTGTCGATGTCCCCAGCGTGATGAATCCCGCCAAGAACATGATGACGCCGAGTATTGGTGCCCGTGTCAGTACGCCGATGAAGGGTGAGACGATTAACACGCCGGCACCGAGGCGCTCGATATTTCGGCTGGCTCGAACGAGCTGACTTCGGAGGCGCAGTGGTGCGTAGCCGTCGCGGTCCTGAATCGCGTGCCCAACCTCATGCGCCGCAACCGTAATGGCGGTTAATGAGTGTCCGCTATATTTGTCTTCGGTCAGCCGTACGGTCTTACTGTCAGGGTCGTAGTGATCTCCATCTGCGGTCGATTCGACCACGACCGAATCGAGTCCGCTCTTGTCCAGCAGATGCCGTGCCAGCTGCGCACCCGTTCCCGAATAGCGGTCTTCAGGTTTGCTATATCGGTTCATGACGCGACGGACCCATAGTCCTGGCCCAAAAATGATGGCCAGGATAATGAGCACGAATATGAGGATGGGCATAGGTGAATCTTATCGCGTATTGTTTGACGCTGGGTCTGGCATAGGAGATCGGTGACGATGACGACGGAACAGGGATTGTTGTTCGGACTCTTGTTTTTCGTCTTCGTATTCCTGATCTGGGGTCGCTGGCGCTACGATCTCGTGGCATTCGTCGCCCTGCTCGTTGCATTGCTCACCGGTATTGTGCCGAAAGAACAGGCATTTTCGGGTTTTGGCCATCCAGCAACCGTCATTGTCGCGCTCGTCCTTATCATTAGCCGCGGCCTGTCGAATTCCGGGGTTATTGAATTACTCGCACGCCATGTTGTGGATGCCGGTCGCAAGCTTGCATCGCATATCGCGATCATGTCGGGTCTGGCTGCAGCTTTGTCGGCCGTCATGAACAATGTCGCCGCGCTTGCGTTGCTGATGCCATTGGATCTGCAGGCCGCCAAAAAGAGCAAACGCAATCCATCCCTGTCATTAATGCCACTGTCATTCGCGTCAATTCTCGGCGGCATGATTACGCTGATCGGCACGCCGCCAAACATCATCATTGCGGAATTTCGCGGTACGGCGCTCGGTGAGCCCTATCGAATGTTCGATTTTGCGCCCGTAGGACTGGCTTGCGCGGTGGTCGGTGTTGCCTATGTTGCGCTGATCGGCTGGCGGCTATTGCCCGCAGACAGACGCGCAGCGAATGCGCCCGAAGAATTGTTCGATCTTGCCGATTACATTGCCGAGGTTCGTGTACCTGACGATTCTGAAATCATTGGCAAACGCGTGCGTGATCTCGATGAACTTGCCGACAAAAGCGATGTGGAAATCGTGGGCCTGATTCGACGTGGGCAACGTATGCCCGGTCTGGCGCGAGTTACCGAGATCAAGGGTGGGGACGTGCTGGTCATCGAAGCAAGTCCCGAAAGCCTCGAAGAGGCGATTGGATCGTTGGGGCTGGAGTACGTCGGCGAAGCGGAAGGGTCGTTGGAAAGCGACGATTTGACGCTCATTGAAGTCGTCGTGCGCGACTCGTCACGACTTGCAGGGCGGTCCGCCAAGTCACTTCAGCTGTTGTATCGATACCAGGTCGCGATGGTTGGTGTGTCGCGACAAGGCAGGCGATTTCGGCAGAACATTCGAAAGCTTGAACTTAAAGCAGGCGATGTGCTGCTTCTGCTTGGACAGGACGAGAGGTTATCGGACGTCTCCGGTCGGTTGCGCTTGCTGCCGCTTGCCGATCGTGGGCAGCGCGTCATACAGCGCGACAAAGTCTGGTTGGCAGTCGGCCTGTTCACAACGGCGATTGCGGTGGCCAGCATCGGTGTCGTCTATCTGCCCGTCGCGCTCGGCTGCGTGGTGGCGGCCTACGTGCTTTTCAATATCGTGCCAATCCGCGATGTTTATCAGTCCGTCGAGTGGGCAGTTATTGTTTTACTCGGATCAATGATTCCTATCGGGTCCGCTTTGCAGTCCACCGGCGGCACGGCATTGATTGCCGGCAGCATCGTCGATGTATCCGCCGGATTTTCACCCGTCGTGGTTTTGCTGCTGCTCGTAATTGTCACGATGACACTCTCAGACGTCATGAACAATACGGCGACGGCCGTTATCGCTGCCCCGATCGCCATCGATATCGCGGCACGGCTCGACGTCAATCCAGACCCATTCCTGATGGGCGTTGCGGTCGCCGCATCCTGTGCATTCCTGACGCCGATCGGACACAAGAACAACACGCTGATCATGGGTCCCGGCGGGTATCGGTTCGGGGATTACTGGCGAATGGGATTGCCGCTCGAGATTCTGATCGTTGCGGTTTCAGTACCGACGATCCTCGTGGTTTGGCCGATGTAAGGGCCTACAGGGCTGCTAGGTCTTGGGTCAGTCCGTACCAGAAGTCCAGCGCCTTATAAAATCCCTCGATAGGTAGTTTTTCGTTGCTCGAGTGCGACTGGTCGTCACGCGCACGCAAGAACACGCCGAGCAAGCCATAAGTCGTTATTCCTGCGCCGCGCAAATAGATTCCGTCCGTGGCATAGGACGCGAGAAGCGGGACGACCGGAACATTTGGATAATCCGGAAATTGTTTGGCCGTTACGGCCTCGATCAGGGCGACAACGTCGGCACGAACGGGTGAGGATGGCGAGGCCTCCGGGTCACCCAGCGTTACAAATTCAATTTCAGGATTATTCACGGCGCGCTTCAGTGCTGCTTCGACAGCAGATACTTCGACTCCCGGGTAGATGCGGCAATTGACCGTTACGGTGGCGGATTCCGGCAGGGCGTTTTCAACGTGACCGCCACGCAGCATTGTCGACACACAGGTCGTGCGTACCATTCCTATGTATTCCGGATCGTTCGACAAATAATCGCTGGCGTCCGTATCGTTCGGGTTCGCGGCAAATCGACTCATGGCGTCGCCAAGGTCTCCGTCATTCAAATCGCCCATCGCCGCAAAAAAAGTGCGAATCTCAACACTTGATCGAACGGGGAATTCATACTCGTGAATGGCAGTTATTGCTCTTGCCAGGTCGGCAATAGCATTTTCTGCGGTTGGCCTGGAACTGTGGCCACCCGGATTGCTGGCACTTATTTCAAACGTTGCATAGGTCTTTTCCGCGAACTGCAGATAGCTTGCGACCGGCCGAAACTGTTCATCAGACCGTCCCTCACCGGCATCCAGGTTAAAGGCTATCTCGGCATCGATCAGGTCCAGGTGATCCTCGGCAAGCGACTTGATCGTCCTCATCTCGGTTTCCTCATCACCTGTGAATGCGATGATCAAGTCTCGCTCCGGCGCGAATCCTTCTTTCTTCAGCCGCAAAAACGTTGTCGTCAAAACGGTGGTGCCGTATTTGTCATCGAGCACGCCACGACCGTAGTAGTAACCATTATCTTCTGTGAGGACGAAAGGATCGTATTTCCAGTTCTCGTTGGCCGCCGGAACGACGTCAGTATGCGCAACAAACAGAATTGGTCGCTTGGTATCGGAGCTACCGCGATAGCGCACTACGAGCGACGCGACAGGCTCGCCATCCGAGTCCAATGGAAGAATACGCACATCCTCGGTCGGGAATCCGGCGTCGATAAATTCCTTGGCAAGAAATTCTGTGAGCGGGACGACCTGTTTCTCGCCGCGAAAACTTCGAAACGCGATTGAGTCCCGCAGCAATTCATGTGCGTAGACCTGCCAGGGATCAGTGAAGTCTGAGCTACGAACTTCGGCCGCAGCCTGCGCGCAAAAGACGAGCAGGGCGATCAGAATGGTCTGCCGCACCAGTATCATCCGAGTAGGGAGTGGAACCGGAGAGTAGCCTTACTAGACAGAGAGTTCACGTTGCCCGGGCTGCCAGTGCGTCAAATTGATGTGGGCGCCGCCCATCCCGAGCTTCCGTACCCATTTGGCGGCTGCATCCAGCGTTACCCAGGTTTTGACTTTGCCCTTCTGCGTCTCTGCCGTGACCATCCCGTTGGGCGTATTCGCCTCGATGTGAAAGCGGGCACCACTCGCGATAATGTTGATTTTCTGGATAGCGCCGGCGGCAACCATTGCTTTCAACATTTTTTCATTCATGTTCATTCCTCGGGAAAAGGTCAGATTGCTCAGGGATCGTGATGCCTTCGTGCTCGCAATGGCGGCGAATCAGGACTTCGACCATATTTGCAACACTGCGATGTTCCATGGCGGCTGCTTCGCGGACTGCCTCTTTGATGGCAGGATTGATGCGCAAGTTCAGGGTCGAGATTTTCGTCTTGGACATGTGGGACATTGTATAGTAGATGTAATTAGATTGTAACGCGTTATGCAGCAGGTATTGAGAGGATTTGGACGTGGTGCCCGGAATGCGCGCCTCGATTGCGCTAACGTCATTTCGTGACTGTCGACTTGATAATCCGTAACTGGGCACTCGTGGTTGCCGGCATCCTCGGCTCTGGCATCCTGTTGTTTATACTCGTTCGCCTGTACCGCGAATCAGATCGCGGTCAGTTGGGAAACAGAGTGCGTGCGCTGCAAGCCTGTTACAAAGAAGTTTCTCGTGCCCAGAAGGGCCTCGACAAGGCTTCCGAGCGGCTGGACGCGCTTCGCGAGAATGCATCGACAGTCAAGCCCAGGTACGTCGAGGAGGCCGGCGAAGCGATGGAGGACGCCCGGATGCTGCTAAATAACGCTAACGACCAGGTCCTGATCGCCGAGAAAGATGTACGCCAACTGATCCTGGACGAATACCCGCCCAATCGGCAAGAAGCGCTTCGGCAGAAATACCTCGCCGCAGACCCTGGCGACCCGGTATCAGATTTAACATAAGTTCTCGAAAGACTCGTTTTCCCCGCTGAATCAACGATTTGCAGCGATTGCACATCGCTGCGCCGACAGCAGGCGTCCGCGATTATCGCCGCACGCACACAATTGGTTGCCGGTGCTGTTGGTCAAGCCGCAATGTTAGTATTTGAGCAATGCGTAACGTGCTTCCAATCCTGCTGGTGTTGCTGGCCATATTCACGGCGAGCTGCATTGCCTATATCGCGTGGGAACTGACGTCCAACAAACCGGCTGCACCGGAACCAGCCGACGACGAAGAGGAATCCGACGAGGACTTAAACTGAGCTTAGTGGCGACTCAAGCTGCTGGAGCGTCGGTCACGCGAAGCGCTCGTGGACTTTCTGTGTTCCGATCTGCCTGAGCTGGATTTCCGCGAGCTGCTCGCTCGCGAGTTGCTGGCATGCGAGTTGCTGGCATGCGAGTTGCTGGCATGCGAGTTGTTGGCATGCGAGTTGTTGGCTCGCGAGTCGCTTGCGCGCGGTTGACTCGGCCGGGATTGATTCGAGTGCGATTGGTTTGACCGGGGCTGGCTCGAATGCGTTTGATCTGGCCGCGAGTAGCTTGAACGCGACTGGCTGGACCGGGAGTGGCTCGAGCGCGCCTGCCTGGGCCCAGATTGATGCGTTCTCGTCTGACTGGGACGAACTTGGGCCAGCTTGATCGATTCCTGACGCTTGGGCGGCTCATCATGCCGCTTGGTTGGCGTCGCCCGACGATCCCGAAACTTGATGTCTGGCCGCTTGACGGTCGTTTGCGTCCGTTCAGACCGTGACTCCGAACCAGTGCCAGGATAGTAACGATTTCGCGTCACTCGATGATCCGATGACCGAAACGTGTTCCCGGAATGCGGTTGCCAGTAGTCGCCGTGCCCATTGTGATGACCCGATTGGCTGTAGCCGCTGTAGTGATTGTAGTGACTGTTGTGCACGTGAATGCTCGGCTGACGATACCAGTAGTGATTCCAGTATGAATGGCCGTAATACGGGTGGCCGTAGTAACTGTGATGGTAAACGTGCAGATTGTCCGAGTACCAGCCGATCGTAAAAGCCGTCGTGACGCCCCAGAAAAACCCGTGGTTGAATACGTAACCCGCCGGATACGGATAATAGTAAACAGGGTAAGGATCCGGATAGTAGTAGTACGCCGGGCGTGACTGATAGACGACAACGCGCTCGGGCTCGTAGTACGGCACATAGATAACATCGTCGCTGACCGGCGTGATCTCAATGACGCCGTTGTCTGCCGAGATTGTTTGATGAGCGTCGCTCTTCAGGTTGCCAGCGGCGTACGCACGATCGCGAAAAGTTTCCACTGCATCAATAACGTCGGCCTGTTGCGCGACGACAGCTTCTCCAAGGCGCCAGGTCCAGTCGAGGTCGTCGTTGAGCAATTCCACAGCTTCCGGGTAGTTGAGCAATGCGACGATTGAATCGTCCCAGGACTCATCCGGCTGCAACGAAGAATCGTTCTCCAGGTCATCGAGAAATCGCTGCGCCTGAACAAGCTGTAAAGGATAGGTCGACGCCGGCAGCACAATTGCCAGCAGATCATCCGGATACAGCGCAACTGGACCCACAAGATCCTGAAGCTCTGCAGAGGACAATAGGGGATTTGCGGGGGCTTGTGCGCCACAGATCATTGGCCAGGCCGCGAGCAGAACAGGCAGCCAGCCCGGAGCGGTACATCTATTGCGTGAACTCTTGCTCATATTGCCTCCGAATCCGCGAATACGCGCCATCCGCGATATATTCGCCGTTTGTGTTGATTCGGGGCCCAGAATAGCGCAGGCAAGCTGAACCGGCGCTTAATCGACTATTCGTCGTTGCGAGTTAGTCCGATTCCAGGACAAGGTTTTCAAGACTGCCGATTTCGACATCGTCGAGATTTGCTCCGTTGCCCTCGCCGTACAAATCCTTCAATTCAGCGACCGTGAGGTAGTCCGGATGATGAGCTTCGACAATGGTCGCGTAGTCAATGGATTGGGATTCTTTCTCAAGGACCAGTCGATACGCATGAATACCGAGGTCGATTTCACCATCGAGGTGCATCAACTTGCCGATTTGAATATTCGAAGCGTTTAGCGATATTTCACCGATGTGAAGAGTCGCTTTTCTGATCTGCCAGCCGGTTGATTTGAAGGTCGAACCGATCGACCGGCCCGCCAGAACATCGGCGTGTGCCTCCGCGACTCGAGATGTGGACTCATCCTCAAATCGGGCCACGGCGTAAGTCCGGCAAACTCGAGTATCGCCCGCAATGCTGTGCAAACTGGATCGACGCACGCCCGCTTTATGGGACAAGACTTCGACGCCATAGCTGCCGAATCGCTCTTCGATTCGCTCGCTGTTGAGAGACTCGGGTTCGAACGTACAGGCATTGAGTGCCGCGGCGATTGCGGCAGGAGAGACTGGGACTGGACGCATATTTTCGATTGCTGGTTACTTGCCGCGCACCTTATACCGTGGTGGACGGCGGGTAAAGGTATCGCGTGCCCGGGTATACTGAGATAGTTCGACTCGAAGGATTTGCACTATGTCCCACAACGTCGTGTGCTACCGGTGCGGCGCATCGCTCTCAGCTTTGTCGCTGCCACTGTCGCGGCAGGACGAATGTCCGGAATGCAGCAACTATCTACATGTTTGCAAAATGTGTGTATTTTTTGATGCCACGGTGCTGAGACAATGTCGTGAAGATGGTGCTGAGGAGGTGGTCGAAAAAGACCGGTTGAATTTTTGCGACTGGTTCAAGCCAAGCGAGTCCGCTTTCGATCCGGACCGCAAGCGGCAGGAAGATCAGGCACATGCTGCGCTGGATGACTTGTTTAAGTGAGTGAGTCCGTTTGATAAGTATCGATCGTCGAAAATTTCTGCAAATGTCGGGAACGGTCATCGCCGGATCTCAGTTTGTCGCTTGTGGTGGCATCAGGAAAATACCCACCGAAGGCGTCCCGCGCAGTTCCTACGATGAAGATTCCACGGCCGAAGAGGTCACTGCAAGCGTTGATCTAAGCGGCAAACTTGCCGTGGTGACGGGTTGCACCTCGGGAATCGGTTTCGAAACAATGCGTGTCCTGGCGAAACGCGGTGCTTATGTCGTTGGCACCAGCCGTTCTTTTGAAAGAGCATCCGCCGCCTGCAAGCGTGTAGTAGGCACGACGACGCCGCTGCAGATGGAACTGTCGGATTTCGAGTCGGTGGTCGCCTGCGCCAATGAAATTCGCTCCATCAATTCGCCCGTCGACATACTGGTTTGTAATGCCGGGTACCTTGGTGCCGGTGGCGAGCCGCAACTGATTAACGGCCTCGAGAAACATTTTGTTATTAATCATCTTGGACACTTCGTTTTCGTCAATCGGCTGCTTGGCCGCATGTATATGGCGTTCCAGGGAAGAGTCGTGGTCGTTGCCAGTCGTGCGGCGTATACGTCGGCCCCCGAAGCCGGCATCGAATTCAATAACCTTGACGCGTCGCGCGATTACGGCGATCGACGTGCCTACGGGCAGTCAAAGCTCGCGAACGTACTGTTTGCATTGGAACTCGGCAAACTCCTCAGGGGGACAAGAATTACAATCAATGCGCTGCATCCTGGCGTCATTAACACGAATATCGACCGCAATATGAATCGATTCATGCAGGGAGCTTTTGCGGTCGTGGCGTCATTGGGTTACGGCAAGTCGATCGAAGCGGGTGCTGCAACCAGTTGCTATGTCGCTACGAATCCGCAGCTGGGTTCGACCAGTGGCAAGTACTTTGAAGACTGTAATGCTGTCACAATTGTTGGCGAAGGCCACTTGCACGATGAGGCGATGGCGACCAGGCTTTGGCAGCGCTCGGAAGAGATTACCCGCGACTATCTTGTTTCGCACTACGGGGCCGATTATAACGATTTCGAAAAGGCGATACATGAACGCAACAAAAGCGATTGAAATGAACCATCGAATTGGACGAATCGTATTTGGCCTGGGCATCGGCCTATTCATTGCAATATTCGCGTATCGCTGGATCGTGGATCCTGCACCGCGTGCGGAACGTGAATTGCAAGAATCGGTAGTTGCAACATCTCGCGACTTGCTTGTAGAAAAACTGGCAATTGGAGATATCGAGATCGTTGACGCTATCGCGCCCAACCGCAGGGTTGGAAAAGTCTACGTTTACCGCGCTGACGAAGGCTGGGAGTTGTCCGGATATTATCGGCGGAATGAAAATGATCTCTGGCACCCGTATCTCATGGTGCTGGACAGTTCAGCCGCGTTGATACACCTCAAGATTTCTGACGGGGCGCTATTGGATCGCGCGACTGATGATATTGCTCTCGAGGTCTTGCCCTAGGCTACGTGCATTTCCCGACGCCATTCGACGACGTTTAGTTCGATAAAGAAAAATGCGACAAGCCAGAGAAACGCGTCCCAGAAATCGACAAAGTCGCCATTGAAACCCCAATAGACTGCAGCCAAAAACAGAACCGAATAAAGAATTACTTTCATGCCGTTGCTTAATCTCAGTGCCAGGCCTTCGAATCGATTTTTCTCCTGCAATCGAACATCGACTTCGAGCACGATTACGACAATCAACCAGACGCCCGCATTGATTACGTCGACCCAGGCCAGTGCTCGAATATCCGCCAGGCCGTTCGCATCCACGACAGCGGACACGTCCGGGAATTGGAAAAATGTTGTTGCAACTGAAAACGAAGCACAATTTGCAGCAGTAATCGCAGCGTATTCGTCGAAGTCGATCGCATACGACCACTGGCCCGCCAATGCGCACAAGTTGCTGATGTCCACAAGCGCCGTCGCGTCACCAAGAAACACTAGCTTGGTGATATAGCCGTAAAACGCGTATGTGATAAAGCTGTAACAAATCACACGTACGCCTTGCAGTGTCCAGGTGACGGGTTTCGTAAAATGATGCTCATCGAGCACATAGGTTTCGAGTTCGAACATCAAGAGCAAGACGACCCACGCAGCCGTATCGATGGTTGCCGCATAGGCAGTGATGATTCGGCCCAGGCTAATTCCTTCCGGAAATTGAATTATTGCAGCAGCAAATTCTTCAATGAAAAACCAGTACACATTGAGCGCGAGAAACCCATAAACCGCGTACTTGAAGAGCTGAAATATTCTCGGACGACTAATCATCGATCGGGTCTGCGGCCGGACTAGTCGGCGAGCGACACTTGCATCCCGGTTTCAATCTCGTCGTCGGAATAAAACACCCAGACATTTTCCTCACCTGTCAGCAATTCAATGTATTTGGGGTGCACGAAGATGTTTTCGCGTCCCGACTTAATCTCCTTGAGAACACCCGCTTCGCACAGAAGTTTGAGGTACACCGATGCCGTCTGTCGTTTGGCGATTCCTGTGTCGACCAGGTTGCCAATGCGACAATACGGTTGTTTGAAAAGCAACTCGACAAGTTCCCAGGTATAGATTTTTGGCAGCTTGTGTTGCACGTACTCGCCCGTGTGTTGCATTAATTCGCGTATCGCCTTGATCTTGTCGGTTGTCCAGGTGCAGGTTTCCTCGATGCCTTCGAGGATAAACATGATCCAGGGCGCCCAGGACTGTTCCCGGGTGACTTTTAGCAGCAGTTCGTAGTAGGGCCCCTTGTTCCGAATAATGTAGCGACTCAGGTAAAGAATCGGTGAGTTGAGCAGGCCGTGCTGGACGAGGAACAGAATATTGAGAATTCGACCGGTTCGGCCGTTGCCGTCGGCAAACGGATGAATCGCCTCGAATTGATAGTGCTGAACGGCCAGTCGAACGAGCGGATCGATCTCTGTATGCCGATGCATGAATTCGGCCCAGTTATCGAGCTTTGAGATCAGTAATTTCTGGCCTTCCGGCGGCGTGTATATGATCTCGCCCGTCAGCCGCTTTTTCAATTTCGTCCCGGATTCAGATCGGATATCCAGATCTACTCCCTTGATAGTGCTGCATATATGTATTGCCATATCCGTTGTCAACATGCCGCGCAGGACCATCTTGCTGCCTTCGAACAGGGCCGTTCGGTAGCGCAGAGCTTCCTTGGTCGCGGCGTCGGCACGGTCGTCGGCGATATCGGCGTATTCAAACAACTTGTCGGTCGTCGTCACGATATTCTCGATTTCCGAACTGGCCCGAGCCTCGAGCAACGGTATGGTATTGACGAGCACGGCAGCATTGGGGATCAACTCAGCAGCCTGTTTGAGTTCAGCCAGGGCCACACGCGCCTTGATGCATTTCTTCAGGATTTCGGTTGATTCGATCACTTCGAGAGGAGGTGGCAGCTCCGGCAGGGAGTTGTATGGAACTTCCGGATTAAAATCAGTCATTTACAACCGCTCCATGGCTATGCTGCGGAATGTTCATTCGATCGACATATGCGTTTAATATGTCGATATAAACACGTTTTATCGACATGATGGCCGTTATTGTCGATGTCGTCGACACATTCAATAAACGTGTCGATTTTTTCCGCTTTTCTCGACAGGTTCGGAGTATATGTCGATGCAATCGACCAGAGCGTGAACCAGTCGGAGAAACGCGGATTATTTGCGGATAAGCGACATTTGATGCGGCGCCGGGCCAAATTGCTATAGAATCCGCCTCCGGTTTCTCACCCATCACAAGGACAGCAATAGTGAGCGTAAAAAGTGACATCGAGATTGCCCAGGCAGCCGATATTCGTCCGATTGCAGAAATTGCCGCGAAGATCGACATTCCGGTCGAGTCATTGATTCCCTACGGCCACGACAAGGCCAAGATCAGTGCAGATTTCATCAAGGCGAACGGCAAAAATGCCGATGGCAGGCTCATTCTTGTGACCGCGGTCTCACCGACCCCGGCGGGCGAGGGAAAAACCACGACGACGGTGGGTCTTGGTGACGGCCTGAACAGAATCGGTAAACGAGCTGTTATTTGCTTGCGCGAGCCAAGCCTTGGGCCGTGCTTCGGCATGAAAGGTGGTGCTGCAGGCGGCGGCTATGCGCAAGTTGTGCCCATGACCGACATCAATCTGCATTTCACGGGTGACTTTCATGCGATCGGTGCCGCCAACAACTTACTCGCGGCACTCATCGACAATCACATGCACTGGGAGAACCAGCTTAATATCGATCCTCGACGTGTGACCTGGCGACGCGTTGTCGACATGAATGATCGTACCCTGCGATCGGTAACGTCGGGTCTCGGCGGCTACCACAACGGCGTTGTTCGTGAGGCGGGATTCGATATCACGGTGGCATCGGAGATCATGGCGATTTTCTGTCTTGCGACCGATCTCAAGGATCTCGAGAATCGGCTGGCCAATATCGTGCTCGGTTATACGCGCAAGAATGAGCCCGTCACTGTGCGGCAGCTGAACGCGCACGGCGCGATGACGGCATTGCTGCGGGATGCGTTGCAGCCCAATCTTGTTCAAACCATCGAAAACAACCCGGCGTTCATGCACGGTGGTCCGTTCGCCAACATTGCGCATGGGTGTAACTCCGTCATGGCAACGAAGATCGCACTCAAACTTGCCGACTACGTTGTCACCGAGGCAGGCTTTGGTGCCGACCTCGGCGCCGAGAAATTCTTCAATATCAAGTGTCGCAAGGCGAATCTGCGACCCGACGCTGTCGTGCTCGTGGCCACGGTCAAGGCACTCAAGATGCATGGCGGTGTCGCCAAGCAAGACCTCGGCGCTGAAAACGTCAAGGCGCTCAAGGCTGGTCTAAAGAACCTGGGCCGCCACTTGCGTAACCTGGCGCAATTCGGCGTTCCTGTGGTGGTTGCGGTCAATCGCTTTACCGCCGATACCGATGCGGAAGTGCAGGCCGTGCAGGACTATTGCGAGACTTTCGGTGTTCATGCCGTCAATTGCACGCATTGGGCCGACGGGGGTGCGGGCGCGACGGATCTTGCGGAACACGTGATCGAACTGGCCGATAGTGGGACGTCACAGTTCCGTACCCTGTACAGCGACGACTTGCCACTTTGGGACAAAGCCAAACGCGTCGCCACGACGATTTACGGCGCAGACGACATCATCGCAGATAAGAAAGTTCGAGAGCAGTTCGCCCAGTTCGAAGAAGCGGGCTACGGGCATTATCCTGTTTGCATGGCAAAGACACAGTACAGCTTCTCGACCGATCCGAACCTTCTTGGTGCGCCGACGGGGCACGTTGTCCCGATTCGAGAGGTGCGGCTTGCCGCGGGTGCCGAGTTCATCGTCGTCGTGTGCGGCGCAATCATGACCATGCCGGGATTGCCGAGAGTTCCTGCGGCCAATGCTATTCGGGTCAATAGCGATGGCCGCATCGAAGGTTTGTTTTAGGCGTCCGAAGTCGCGACTTTGTCCGGCAAAAAAAATAACGCTATACCTGCCAAATTGAACCGGTAATACTGACGGCTGTGCCACCGCTGACAGGGCTGGTACGTGCTGACAAAAGACGAGCTCAATAAGGGATTCAAGATCGGGGATTGGGAGGTGCTGCCGGCACGCGGTGAGCTGCGCCGCGGTGACACCGTCATACAGCCCGAGCCTAAAGTATTGGGCGTGCTGCTGTCGCTCGCGGCAAGAGACGGCGATGTTGTCACCAAGGATGAACTGGTCGAAGAAGTGTGGGATGGTCGCGCCACAGCGGACGACCCGATCATCCGATGCGTTTACCAGTTGCGCGGTCATCTCGGCGACAAGGAAAAACCCTACCAGTACGTCGACACCCTGGTCCGACGTGGGTATTGCCTCAAACAGCCGGTTCTTTTGCACGAGCCCGCGAGCGGCGGGGCAGCAATCGTCGACGAGTCACCACCGAAGCGATCGAGAATCTGGGCGATCGTAACCCTGGTTATTGCCCTCGGTCTGGCAGGACTGGTTTACAGGGAAATCCTCGTTTCTCCACCGCCGGCAATTGGTTCAATTGGCGTTCTGCCTTTCGAAAACCTGACGGGCGACCCGGCCAATGATTATTTGCCTGCCGGATTCAAGAAAACGCTGGTACACACATTGCAAAATATTCCAGATTTCGCGGTCAAGGACGGCCATGTCTCCTACCTTGATCTTGAAGTTTCGGAAATTGCGGCGAAACTCATGGTTGAGAGCGTCATGTTTGGCGCGCTGCAACGCGAAGGCGACGAGCTTAAGGTCAATTACCAGGTGGCGCGCGGCGACGATGGGATCAACGTGTGTTCTGGCCAGGTAAACGGCCGGGTCGAAAACATGTTTGGGATGCAAGAGAAACTGGCCGGAATGGTGCGCCGCTGTTTGACGGGTGGCTCTAGCCAGCGACTATTGTCATCGAGCCGTCCGGCTAACTTCGAGGCCTATGATCGTTACATTCGTGGCATGTATGCATTGGAGCGGCGCGGCAGCGCAGGCAATTTGGAAGAGGCTATCGCGCTATTCGAAGAATCGAAGAATCTCGATCCAACCTACGGGCCGGCGTACATCGCGTTGGCGGAGATTTATGCGTTGCTGCCCGACTACCGCAAAGCACCGCTAGGCGAAAGTCTCAGGAGAGCAATCGAGATTGTTGAGCAGGGCATCGCGGTCGACCCGGCGATACGCGATGCGGCGGCTGCGGTACTTGGGTTCGTTTATCACAAGCAAAAAAAGTGGTCACAAGCTGAGGAAGCGTTCATTCGAGCGACGAATTCCCCGGTGGTCGAATCGAATGCATTCAATTGGTACTCGTTGATGCTCGGCAGTGTTGGCCGTTTCGATGCGGCGTTGGATCAAGCGCTGGCCGGACTGGAGATTGATCCGAGTTCCGCCGTCATCAATAGCCGCGTTGGAATCGTATATACGTGGATCGGTGAGACTGAAAAGGCGGTAGATTATTTTGATCGAGCCAATCAGCTCGGTGGTGGCGGTGCGACACAATTTCTTGCGCACGGATTATTGCTGGCGCGTCAAGGCAAGACAGAACAAGCACGAAAAATGGTTAGTGCTGGCGTTCTAAGGGGCGGCGGAACGACGGATTGGGTCGAACCGGTTTTCGCGGCATTGGCTGACCCAGCACAACGCGACCCGGCGCTTGCCGCGATCAAGCGGGCGTCGGTCGATGGGCAATTGAATCCACAAATTGATGCCACGCTTCGGATGATACTGGGTGACACGGACGGTGCGCTGGAGGTAGCGCGGATACTTGTGCAGCCCGGTAAGACATTCGAAACGGACCTGTTGTTTTTGCCGGAATTCAGGCCGCTCTGGCAGCGCCCGGAGTTTCTCGAACTCATGGGCACGCTCGGCGTGACCGATTATTGGGCCCAGGCGGGATGTGTGTGGCAGGACCTGGTCGTGCAATGCACCTAGTCGTCGTCGATTCGGCCACGATCGCGTTTTAGCCGGCCACGCTTGCGCTTGTTGTCCAGCCGCTGAATGCGAACGCGTTTGGGAGTGGCGGTCGCTTTGCGCGGTTTTGCGACGATGAGCGCTGACTGCAAGAGCGCGCCCAGTCGCTCGATTGCTGCGCGCCGATTGCGCTCCTGGGTTCGATGCTGCTGCGATTTGATGATAACCACGCCATCCGCAGTAACGCGCCGGTCGCCGAGCTCGATCAGCCGCTGCTTGAACTCCGCCGGCAATACTCCACAATTCGCACTATCAAATCGAAGATGGATCGCCGATGAGACTTTGTTGACGTTTTGTCCGCCAGCGCCTTGTGCGCGTATCGCAGTAAATTCGATATCGTCGATCGATATCGAAATGTCATCTGAGATATTCAAAATTTCCGGCATTGGCAGCTCCGAAATTGCAGGTCGGCACTAATACGCATTTCATTATACGAGCGCGCGTCCCAGTACAGGCAGAAAGTCCGGCCAAATATATGTGAGAATGCGCGTTCCGCCGCATTGGAACCGATCAATGCAGTTGCGCAACCTGATACTGCTTGTCTTCACTCAGCTGATCTCGGCGACAGGATCAATCGTCTTCATCATGTTGGGCGGAATTATTGGCGCATCTTTGAGCAGCAATCCGGCGTGGGCCACGTTGCCCGTGTCAATGATGGTCCTGGCAACTGCAGCTACGACGATTCCCGCGACCGTATTGATGAGAAAAATTGGCCGGCGTTATGGCTTTGCACTTGCTTCATGTTCTGCAGTGTTAGCCGTCCTGACGGCGGCGTCGGCATTGCGGAGCAGCAGTTTTGGATTGTTCCTGATCGCGGGACTGATGTTCGGCATCAACATGGCGTTCACACAACAATACCGTTATGCAGCAGCCGAAAGCGTCGATGCCAAGTTTGTGCCGAGGGCGATCTCATTTGTTCTACTGGGTTCAATCGGTGGCGCATTCGTCGGCCCGGCACTCGTGACACGAGGCCAGTACTGGGTGGCAGACGTGCCTTACGCGGGCACTATGCTAGCGATCGCGGCTCTTTACGTTTTACAGGCAATGTTGTTTTTCTTTTTGCGCAAAACACCTGTCGATAAGGTAACCGAAAGCGTGTCGCCGGGACGGCCGTTGTCAGATATTGTCAAGCAGCCTGTATTCATAGTCGCTGTTTTGGGAGGAACAGCGGGGTTCGGACTGATGACCTTGGTAATGACCGCAACGCCACTCAGTATGAATGTTAATGATGGGTTGTCGCTGGCCGTGACTGCTGGCGTTATTCAGGCGCACGTGCTTGCAATGTACGTTCCGTCGCTCGTGACCGGGTTCTTGATCGAAAAACTCGGTGTCGTTCGAATAATGTTTGTTGGTGCAATCACGCTGATCGCGACATCGGTTGTCGGGCTTCAGGGTCATACCGTATTGCATTATTGGTGGGCGCTGGTTTTGCTCGGTGTGGGTTGGAATTTTCTGTATGTGGGTGCGACGACGATGTTGACCTATACATACTCGACCACCGAACGATTTCGGGCGCAAGGCGTCAACGAGTTCATGGTATTCGGTACGTCAGCCATAGCTTCGCTGTTGGCAGGAACGGTCATGTATTACTTCGGCTGGTTCAAACTCATGTTGATTCCATTACCGGTCTTGCTGATCGTCTGTATGGCCCTGATCTTAGTGCACAGGGATTCCTTGCTCGAGCGAAGCGCAAGATGAGTCGCCAGTTCGACGACAATCTGTATCAGTTTGATCAGGCACAACCAAGTTACTGGCACGCGACTTCGATGTCGATGTGCGTGTGCTTGAGGCGGGTCATATCGGCGGGCGAGTGCCGTGAACGGTTTTACGATTCAAGCGAACAGTACGGTGCACTGCTGTCCCGGCCGACCTACCTGCGATTCGGAATTTTCATCTCGCGGCAGCTCGACCGATTTGGCTGATCAGAACTTGTAAACGAATCCCAGTGAGATCACGGGCCACGCTTTGAAGTCACTCATATCGTCTTCGAGTGCCTGGCGTTCAGGGTCGAGCACGTCCTGCTGAAAATCCAGATCGTCACCGAGAATGCCGTCGACCTCGAGCGTAATCTCAGGTTCACCCTGCCAGAGCACACCGAGATCGAAGTTCAATCCGACCTTGCCGGCCAGCGTGAAGTCGAAACCGATGCCGAGGTAGGGCGCTGTGCCGTCGAATGTCGTCTTGCTGGTAATTATGCCAATTTGGTCGGCTGGATAGCCACCAATGTCGTCAAACTGATCGTTGACGAGCAGAAATTCATTACCATTCGAATAGACCCCGAGGGAAATGCGCATCGGACTAATCGGGAAATGGAAATTCGCCGTTGCGTAGTATTGATCGAGGGCGAATACGGCGTCGTAATTGATGCTTCCATATCTGCCGTCGTTATCGTAGTCATAGCTAGTGGTACCGATGCGAATGTCCATGTAGGGCAGCGGTTTCCAGCTGGCCTCCAGGCCCAGGCCCAATGTTCCGGCTTTAACGCCTATTCCAAAATCATTGTCGGCATTGGCAACGCCTGCTGATAGTAACGCCAGTACAACGAGGCCGGCGTTTTTTCCATAAGTATTCATAAGTCACCTGTTTGCCCAAGCGAATCCTTGTACGCGTACGTTAAACGGCACTATCAAATGGTTCTGTGCTGCGTATCACAGGGTCCGAAGTTCAAACAGGCGGTCTATTGGCGCCTCACTGGCAAAAATCGCTCAATTGCAGTGATTTGGCGGGCGCAAGGGCGTTTCGTGGGCGTTAGGGTCAAGCAGTCCTGGCAAGGATAGAAAACCAATCCAGATATCAACAAGGAGGTTGAATCATGCGCAATTTAACAAAAGATGAGATTCGAATGGTTGCCGGTGGTGGCGATGAGTGTTCCGGCGATGATGGTGGCGAGAGTGGTAACACATACTCCGGCATCAAAGACACGACGTCAGTAGGAAGGGAGATGATCAACATATACGAGGGTTTGGTGGCGGCCACCTCGCACATTATTGAACGCGTCGCGAAGGCGTTGTAGTCAATGCGAAGATCAGGGCGTGCTACGCGCCCTGGTCCTTTTCAGCAGCACGACAATTGCGGCGGCGGATAGCAGCAATATCGCCGCGCTGGTTGCCGCGGTCTCAATCATCGGCGTGTCTTCGATGCGCGGATTCCAGGTGCCGCGCAGGCAGCGCCAGTCAAACTGGATGAGTCCATCGTAGGTTGCGTGCGAAATTATTGTTGTCCACAAGGTCTGGCTGTTCGCAAACTGGACGGCAAATACGATGCCGAACAGGAAAACGAACAGGATCGAATCCGGCGGGTGAAAAGCGGCGAATATCAGGGCAGAGATCAGGATCGCGGTCCAGCGACCGCGATGCATCAGCGACGATTGAATCAATCCGCGGTGAACGACTTCCTCGATCACAGGAGTTATGACGATCCACACCACGAGTCCGAGCAGGAACACCTGCAATGGCGGACAATTCCATGAGAATAACGGGCCTACAATGGCGTTCGGGTCGCTGTTACTGACAAGACCGGTCGACCCACTAAAGACAAGTTTGCTCCAGGAAATAGTCCGCGCGAGAAAACCGATCGCAATTGCGACGAGAATCATTCGCAGATTGATTCCCTGTGAGCTCAACAACTGCGTCAATGAATGCCAATTGGATCGCATTATCGGAAACATCAACGCGCCGAGGATTAGTGGCACCACCAGTAAACTCAAGTCCGCCGCGTAGCTGGTTTCGAATCCACGCTCGCCGAGTTCAATCTGCAGGGCGGCGCGTGCGACGTAGGCGCAGACCTGCATAATGATGATCGCGAAGATTGGTGCGCGAATGGCAGACTGCTGCATGCGATTTCCTGGCGTACGGCGAAATCGCAGCAGATTATCGCGAATTATGTGTGGCGGACATGCGAGTTTCCGGCCTGAAAGCGCTGAAATACCGCATCAGGGCAATATTGTCGGCTCCACCATCTTGTCTTTACTGTATTGCAGGAACAGCGCCGCCCGGGCATTCGGATCCACGTTAATTCTGTCGAGGTCGCCTTGCACATGCGGCAAGGCGAGAAGTCGTTTGTCCATGAAGCGGAACCAGAGCGTCGGAACATACGCCAGCAGGTACGCGCCAAAGTATCCGCTCGGCAACGTCGGCAGGTCATCGTAGTGACGCAATGACTGATATCGGCGGGTTGGATGCGTGTGGTGATCCGAATGCCGTGCCAGGTGCAAGAGCACCAGATTGCTGTATGTGTGATTGCTGTTCCACGAGTGATGCGGTTTACAACGTTCGAATTTTCCGCGCGCGTCTTTGCTCCGCAGCAGACCGTAGTGTTCGATGTAGTTGGCACTCGTCAGCTGCCACCAGGCGAGCAAATTGTGCACAATCAGAAACGGAATCACGATCCAGCCGAATGCGCCGGCTAATCCAATAGTGAGCAATGCAGTCAGGGCATACGACTGCAGTATTTGATTGTTGGAATGCCACACCGGCCTTGCACGCCGGGCAAGACGATCTCTTTCGAATGCCCAGGCTTCGCGAAACGCACCGGACCACTCACGAAGCGCGAATTTGTAAATGCTTTCGCCCATACGGGCGCTCGCGGGGTCGTCCGGCGTGGAGACATTGCGATGATGGCCCTGGTTGTGGTCGATCGTGAAATGGCCATAGGCAGGTACCGCGAGGACGATTTTTGCCAATAATTTTTCGAGGTTCGAATTCTTGTGGCCGAGTTCATGTCCGGTATTAATCGCAAGCCCGGAGGTTATTCCTGCGACCATGGCCAGACCGATAATTGCCCATGCGCTGAGATCCTGGGTGGCTGCGTAGGCTGCTGTCCCGAGCAGGCTGATGAATTGCAGTGGAACAATGATGTACGTCAGACGACGATAATAGAGATCCTGCTCCAGCTGCGAGACGATTTCTTCAGGTGGATTATTCGAGTCCTCGCCGAGTACCCAGTCCAGGATCGGAGCGATGACATAGTTCAGAAACAGTGGCAAAACGATCCACCATTCGTTGCCGGTTACGGCATGCAATGCGATGCCAACAAACGGCAGTAGCGAGTAAATCACAGACAGTGTCCACAGCGAGCGTTTGCGATCTGTGTACTGTGTTATCTCCCCGTTCGGCAGCGTTGCCGAGTAGGCTTTCATAGTGTTGTCCTTAGCGCTGGCGTATTTCCACCCCGCAATTATTACTCTATCCGAACTTTTGCTCCACTGTCGGCGGGCGAACAAGTAGCGTCGGTTTTTTTTACATTCAGGCCGTCGATGTACCCACGTCATTTCAAAAACTTTATATAAATCAGAGTAATAGAGAATTGGTACGGTATTTGCTCCGTTTACTCAATGATCAATCAGAAATGAACGCGGCCAGGGACGAATGAGCGAGGGGGATAGGCGTAAATGGAGATGAGTGGCGCGGTGATCGATAAGAGAGCGATCACAGTAAGGCGTATATTTACGTGGCGAACGGTTTTCTATGGGTTTGTTCGCTCGCGGCGGCGCTCTTATCGGCGTGGCGACGAAACAGAAGTCCTGTTTACCGACTGGCATCACCCGTGGCTGTTTTTCCTTGCCGTCGGCACAATGTTGATGAGTTGCCTCGACGCATTCATGACGTTGCAGCTGATCGATCGCGGAATGGTCGAGCTCAATCCCGTGATGTCGGCGATAATAGCGCAGGGTACAAGTGCTTTTGCGATCAGCAAATTGCTTATCACTGGAACCGGTATCCTGGCGCTCGTTTATCTTGCCAGGGCACGTTTTCTGAATCGCTTTCGAGCTGGGGCATTCTTGACGATGTTCTTCAGTTTTTATGCCTGCCTTGTCTGCTACGAGTTCGTCTTTCTGTTGCAAACCCTGTAGCGACGATTCAATTCCTAAAATCAGTGGCTTGGGCTACACTAGCGCCCCTTTTTTCCTGTTGGCACGTGGCCCCCGATGGCCCGTCGGAACATGAGCGATTCCCTGAAGGAACAGTACGCCTCGACGCCATTATTCGGTGGCAATTCCAGCGCGATTGAAGCGCTGTACGAGCAGTTTCTTGGCGACCCGAACTCCGTGCCTGCCACCTGGCGCGATTACTTCGGTACGCTCGGGGCAAGTGATACCGAGGTCATTCATTCGACAATTCGCGACGATCTGCGCAGGGGTGCGCGAAGCCGCCGCCGTGTACGCGGCAAACCCGCGTCGGGTGAACGGCAGGCCGTGTCATCCGGCGAAAAGCAGGCTGCAGTGTCACGCCTTATTCAGGTGTACAGGCTGCGCGGCCACCAGATTGCCGATATTGATCCACTCGGCCTCATGGACAGACCGGTCCCCGGTGTACTGAAACTGGATTATCTCGGCTTGACCGACGCCGACATGGAATCCGAGTTTTATACCGGTAGTCTTGCCGGCATCGATAACGCCCGGATGAAGCTGCGCGATATTATTGCCCTGCTGCAGGCAATCTATTGTGGGAAAATCGGCGCGGAGTTTGCACACATTTCGCGCGCGCGTGAACGGCTTTGGCTGCTCAAACGATTTGAGCAAGGTGCTGCGAGCGATACGCTGTCGAATGAAGAACGTCTGTGGCTGCTTGAACATCTTACCAGCGCCGAGGGAATCGAACGCTATTTGCATACCCGTTATGTGGGCCAGAAGAGATTCTCGCTCGAAGGCGCCGAAAGCTTCGTCCCATTGCTTGATGACCTGATTCAGCAGGGTGGCGCATCCGGAATCCGTGAAATCGTCATTGGCATGGCTCATCGCGGCAGGATCAATGTTCTCGTAAACATACTCGGCAAGTCACCTGAGGAACTCTTCGAAGAATTCGAGGGCAATTACGATCTCGATGAGTTGTTGGGGTCGGGTGATGTCAAGTATCACAAGGGTTATTCCGCTGACATGAAGACGCCCGGCGGCAATGTGCATATCGTGCTGGCGTTTAACCCGTCTCACCTCGAAATCGTCAACCCGGTGGTTGAGGGATCGGTTCGCGCGCGACAGCAAAGAAGAAATGACGTTGAAAGGCAGGAAGTGCTGCCTGTTCTGGTGCACGGTGATGCGGCATTTGCCGCGCAGGGTGTCGTCACCGAAACATTTCAGATGTCACAGACGAATGGATTTCGCACCGGCGGGTCCCTGCATATCGTCGTTAACAATCAAATTGGTTTCACAACCAGCAGGCCGTCCGATGCGCGCTCAACCGATTACTGCAGCGATGTTGCCAAGATGATTGAAGCGCCGATTTTTCATGTCAATGCGGACGACCCGGAAAAGGTGTTGTTCGTAACGCGGCTCGCGCTGCAATATCGGCAAAAATTCAAGAAGGATGTCGTGATCGACCTCGTTTGCTATCGGCGACACGGTCACAACGAGGCCGACGAACCAGCAGCGACGCAACCGATCATGTACGGCCGGATCCGTGATCATCGATCGACGCGTCAGTTGTATGCTGAAAATCTTATTGAGAAAAAAATCATCACGGCAGAGGGTGTCGCCAAAATGCAGGATGCTTATCGCGATCGGCTTGATCGCGGTGAACCGGTACCGAAATCGTCACTCGGAATGATTGGTGACGAATTTACCGTTGACTGGAGAAAATACCTCGGGGCGAACTGGGACGACGCTGTCGATACTACAATCAGTCCTGCCACCGCAGCCGAGCTCGGCAAAGCGCTGACAACCTTTCCGCCTGACATGAAGTTGCATGGCCGGGTGCAACGTGTCATCGACGAGCGCAGAAACATGGCGGCGGGCAAGGCGGATATGGACTGGGGTTTCGCAGAGAGCATGGCGTATGCATCCTTGATCCGCGACGGCGTGGATTGCCGCCTGGTCGGCCAGGACACCGGCCGGGGTACTTTTTTTCACCGACACGCTGTATTGCATAACCAGCTGAACAATCGCGAATACACACCGCTCCAACACATTGTGGACCGGAAAGACGCGTTTCGTGTTATTGATTCTCTTTTATCTGAGGAGGCCGTACTGGCCTTCGAGTATGGCTATGCGACAACAGAGCCTGAAACGCTGGTCATATGGGAAGGACAATTCGGTGATTTCGTCAACGGGGCACAGGTGGTGATCGATCAATTCATCAGTTCAGGAGAGGCGAAGTGGGGTCGTTTGTGCGGTCTGACATTGTTCCTGCCGCACGGGTATGAAGGGCAGGGCCCGGAACATTCATCCGGACGTCTCGAGCGGTTCCTGCAGCTTTGTGCGGAGCACAATATGCAGGTATGCGTTCCGTCGACACCTGCGCAGATGTTTCACATGCTGCGACGACAGATGGTGCGTCTTTTCCGTAAGCCGCTCATTGTCATGACGCCCAAGAGTTTGCTGCGGCACAAGATGTCCGTATCGCCGCTGACGTCACTATCGACCGGCGAATTCGAGCTCATCATTCCGGAGATCGACGATATTGCGGCAAAGAAAACGCGACGCGTTGTTTTCTGCAGCGGCAAGGTTTACTACGACTTGCTCGAGGCGCGCAGCGTTCACGGCATCGACGACGTTGTATTAATTCGGCTGGAGCAGCTGTATCCATTTCCGATTGACGAGTACGCTGATCTCCTCAAGCAGTATGAACACGTTGCGGATATTGTATGGTGCCAGGAAGAGCCACAGAATCAGGGTGCCTGGTACCAGATCCGACACCGATTGCAGGAGCCGCTAAAAGATGTCCAGCAACTCTACTATGCTGGCAGGGTATCGGCGGCCGCACCCGCGTCAGGTATTTTCAAGGTACATTTGCAACAGCAACAAGCCCTTGTAGCGGCGGCGCTCGATATTGAACTCAAGGCGAGCAAGTCGGCGAAACCCAGAAAAGGCAATCGGAACAAGCAATGAGCATTGATATCAAAGTCCCGCAATTGCCCGAATCGGTGAGCGACGCAACGCTGATCGCCTGGCACTGCAAGGCGGGTGATACCGTTCTGCGCGACGAGAACCTGGTCGATCTCGAGACAGACAAGGTCGTTCTCGAAGTACCGGCGCCTGCCGCAGGCGTGCTGCAGGAAATACGAATCAACGACGGCGCGACCGTAATGCCAGGCGACATTCTCGCGGTTCTCGTTGAAGGTGCAAGTGCCGTCGGCAAAAACGATGCACCCGCAACGGTGGCAATGGCTGAAATCAAGCAGCAGACTGAGGTAGCGGGAGGCGGGCCAGTCAAGACCAGCCCGGCGGTTCGTCGCTTGCTCGACGAGCATGATCTGGACGCAACAATGGTGACCGGTACGGGCAAAGATGGTCGTGTGACCAAGGCCGACGTGTTGTCATTTCTCAAGTCCGACGACAGCGGCAACGCGTCTGTTGGTGATCCAACCTCGGCGGCAGTCGCCGATGACCATTTCGTTATGCTCGACAGAAGCGAACAACGCGTGCCAATGACCCGTCTGCGCGCCCGTATCGCGGAGCGCTTGGTCGACGCGCAGCAAACCGCGGCGATGTTAACAACATTTAATGAAATTGATTTGACTGAAGTAATGGCGCTGCGCAGTCGCTACAAGGAGTCTTTCGAGAAAGAGCACGGCGTCCGATTAGGATTAATGTCGTTCTTCGCAAAAGCGGCGGCCGAAGCGTTGAAAAAATTCCCGGTGGTGAATGCATCCGTCGAAGCCAACGACATCATTTATCACAACTATTACGACATCGGCATCGCCGTTTCGACTGAACGCGGACTCATGGTTCCGGTTCTGCGAGACGTCGATCAGATGAGTTTCGCGCAGTTCGAGGGCGAGCTTGCCGAAATAGCAAAAAAGGCGCAGGACGGTACGATCAGCATGGATGAGTTGACGGGCGGGACGTTCACGATAACGAATGGCGGTGTGTTCGGATCCATGATGTCGACCCCGATTCTCAATCAACCGCAAAGCGCCATTCTTGGAATGCATGCGACACAACAGCGGCCCATGGTAGTGGACGGTGAGATTCTTGCCAGGCCCATGATGTATGTTGCGCTGACATATGATCATCGCATCATTGATGGCAAGGACTCCGTAAAATTCCTGGTCGCGATCAAACAGCTTCTCGAGGATCCGAGTCGGCTGTTATTGCAGATCTGAATCCAAACCGATGCAATAATAATCCGAGATGAGCAGACAAATTGACGTAGTGGTTATCGGTGCGGGTCCAGCCGGCTATGTCGCCGCGATCAGGGCGGCGCAGCATGGCCTGAGTGTCGCTTGTATCGATGAGTGGACGAACAAGGACGGCAAGAACGCATTCGGCGGGACGTGTCTGAATGCGGGCTGTATTCCATCAAAAGCGCTGCTCGAGTCATCGGAACTGTTTCATCGCGCACAGCACGAATTCAAGAAGCACGGCATTATGACCGGCGATGTTGGCATGGACATAGCCGCCATGCAGAAGCGTCGTGCGAGCATCGTGCGGCAACTCACTGCCGGCATTGCGGGTCTGTTGAAAGCCAATAATATTGAAGGTCTTGTCGGGCACGGCAGGTTGCTCGCTGGCAAGAAAGTCGAATTTACGCCGGTTAATGGTGACGTTGAGATCATCGATGCAGGTCACGTCATTCTCGCTTCCGGCTCAACTCCGATTGAGCTACCCGTTGCCAGGTACGATGGCGACAAGATTGTTGACTCCTGGGATGCGCTCGAATTTGCTGCTGTCCCCAAGCGGATGGGTGTCATTGGCGCTGGCGTAATTGGCCTGGAGATAGGCAGCATTTGGGTGCGGCTCGGTGCCCAGGTAACGGTCATCGAGGCGATGGACGACTTCTTGTCTATTGCGGATCGCGACGTCGCCCGCACGGCTGCGAAGGAATTCAAGAAGCAAGGTCTGGATATACGCCTGGGCGCGAAGGTGACCGGTGCGAATCCAGGCAAGGAAGGCGTCTCTGTCACTTATGAGGACAAGGAAGGCACGCAGACGCTGGAAGTCGATCAACTGGTGGTTGCCGTCGGTCGACGACCTTTCACCGACAATTTGCTGGCTGAAGATTCCGGCATCCAGCTTGATGATCGTGGATTCATTGTTGTTGATAACGAATGCCGTACGCGGGTCAAGGGCGTTTTTGCGGTAGGCGATTGTGTGCGTGGTCCGATGCTTGCCCACAAGGGATCGGAAGAGGGCGTCATGGCAGCCAACCTGATCGCCGGTGAGATCTCGGAGGTCAACTACGATGTCGTGCCGTCAGTAATTTATACGGCGCCTGAGATCGCCTGGGTCGGCAAAACCGAAGAGCAGGTCAAGGAAAGCGGACGCGCCTACAAAACGGGTTCATTTCCGTTTGCGGCGAGCGGGCGCGCAAAGGCGATGGAGCAAACCAGCGGCATGGTCAAAGTTATTGCCGCCGCAGACGACGACGAGATTCTCGGCGTGCACATCGTTGGGCCGATGGCCGGCGAGTTGATTGCAGAAGCAGTTCTGGCGATGGAATTCTCCGCCAGCACCGAGGACTTGCAGCGCACGATTCACGCGCACCCGAGCCTGGCCGAGGCTATTCACGAAGCAGCGTTGGCTGTCGACAAGCGCGCGCTAAATTATACGAACTAACCGTGGGAGGGCCTTTAGGCCCGAATATTGTCGCGGCTAAAGCCGCTCCCACAAAGAGGCGCCCCATTTCAGGTGTACGCAGCTATTTCTTCCAGAAGTCTGCGTTCTTGATGCCGAGCGCTTCGGGGTCGAACGTGTATTCGGTAACGCCGGCTTTGCGTTGCGCCTCGTAATCTTTCAGTGCTTTGAGCGCCGGTTTTGCCATGAAGAAAATGATGATGATGCTGACAATATTGAGCCAGGCCATGACGCCGACGCCAATATCGCCCAATCCCCAGGCGAGGTCGGCAGTACGAACGGTGCCATAAAAAACCGAAGCCATTAGCGCGAACTTGAGAATCATCAACTCTCCGGGAAAACGGAATGAGCGGCGCATGTACGCCACATTGGTTTCCGCAATATAGTAGTACGCCAGCAGCGTTGTGAACGCGAAGAAAAACAGCGCGACTGCAACAAATATTGTGCCGAAGCCACCCATGACACTTTCGAGCGCGTATTGAGTAAATGCCGGGCTATTGGCCTGGATGTCTGTCGACAACAGGCCACCACTGACGGCGGCATCAACACCGCTTACATAGTATTGATTGGTAATCAGAATCATGAATGCCGTTGCTGAACAGACAAACAACGTGTCTATATATACCGAAAATGCCTGAACAAGGCCTTGCTGCGCCGGATGTTGTACCTCCGATGCGGCCGCGGCGTGTGGGCCCGTTCCCTGTCCGGCCTCGTTTGAATAGACGCCGCGCTTGACCCCCCAGCCGATCGCTGCACCGACTCCGGCCATCGGCGTAAATGCATCTTTAAAGATCATCGCAAGGATTCCAGGAAGCTCCGAAATGTGCATGGCGAGGATTCCGACCGCCATCAAAATGTAGCCAAGCGCCATGACGGGTACGACGATCTGCGTAAAGTGCGCAATTCGCTTTACGCCGCCAAAAATGATGATGCCGAGGATTGTCACAACGACCACGGCTGTAATTATCTTCGTCTGGCTGATGGTGCCGAACGAGGTTTCAAACACGTTCTGGCCGCCGAAGGCGAGCTCTGCAGCGTTGCCGATACTGTTGGATTGCACACCCGGCAATAACAATCCAACGGCAATGATTGTCGTAATTGCGAATATCCAGGCGTACCATTTCTGGCCCATTGCTTTTTCGATATAATAGGCAGGGCCGCCTCGATACT
>SMVB01137501.1_pt1 | contig 28124 bp, 26 predicted proteins | sample 2456461 | NCBI WGS metagenome assembly SMVB01 (sample SAMN11095934, study PRJNA526329) | marine sediment metagenome | biome: Marine sediment; feature: Surficial sediment; material: Deep marine sediment; isolation source: Hadal surficial sediment | place: Pacific Ocean | collected 2014-05 | depth... | reverse complement strand
CCGGTTCTGTTTTTCTCCCTCCCGTTCTTCGAGGGTCGTAGGCGTTACGTAGTAGTCAGTCGCCGGAACTCCGACGATTTTTTATACTCACTGTATGGCTCCCATGTTATCCGGGCGCCGGGAGATTGCAACGGCCGGCAGCGGGCTAGCGCTGGCGGGCGCCGAGCGTTTCGCAGAGGGCTTCGACCAGGCGTTGCTGGCCGGCGTCAATTTCCTCGCGGGTCAACGTGCGGTCGTCGCTGCGAAATGTGAACCGCAGCGTCAAGCCGCGATGCCCCGGCGGAATTTCGTCACCGGCATAAATCTCCACCAACGAAACGCCGATCAGCGGCAGATTCGCAGCGGCTGCAGCGGCGATGGTGGTCGCCTCGACGGCGGCGTAGTCATTGTCCTCGGCCACGACCAGGGCGACGTCGCGGACGCCCGCCGGGAAGCGCGACATGGGCAGGTAGTGGGCCGTCGGATGGGGCCGGTCGATGAGCTCGTCAATATCGAGCTCGGCGACCCAGACGTCGGCGTCGATGTCGAAGGTATGCGCGGCGTCGGCGGAGATCCGCCCGGCCCAACCCGCCGGGGCGTCATCGCCGCTGGCGGAGCGCAACACGGCGGCCGTCGCGGGATCGATCCCGGGGGCGGTGCCGGGTTCCCAGCGCCACTGCGGCCAGGCCATCTGCCGGGTGACACGCTCGACGATTCCCTTGAGGTCGTAGAAGTCGACCGCAGCGGCAGCATCGTCCCAGTGGTCGCGCCGGCGTGAGCCGGTGAGGGCGATCGCCAGCCCCCACCGTTCGGTAACCCCTTCGTCGGTGAGCGGCCCGGTGAAACAGTGGCCGACTTCGAACAGCCGCAGCGTCGTTTGGCCGTGGTTCAGGTTGTGTGCCACAGCGCCGAGAAGGCCCGGAACCAGGTGAGCGCGCAGCACGCCGAGGCTTGTGGAGATCGGGTTGCCGAGGGCGACGAGATCTTCGGCCCGATCTATGAAGACGGTTTGTTCGGCGGCCGAGCTCAGGGAGCTCGACATCACCTCGTGGCACCCGGCGGCGACGAAGCATCGCTTCAGGCGGCGCTCGCCGAGAACCTCGGGCGTTCCCGGATCCTCGACGGCGCGAACGACCGGCAAGGTGGCGGGCAGCCGGTCGTAGCCGTGGTGGCGGCCGACTTCCTCGATCAGATCCTCCTCGCGCATCACGTCCGGGCGGAAGCTCGGTACCTCGACGGTGTAGCCGCCGTCCGCGGGTTCGATCGAGAACCCGAGACGGGTAAGGATCTGCTCGACATCGGCGGGCTGCATCTCGATCCCGAGCAGGCTCTGCAGGCGCTCGAGCCGCAACTCGGTGGTCACCGGTTCGGGCAACGCGCCGACGACGTCGATCATCCCGCCCGCCAGCTCGCCGCCGGCGAGCTCCTGGACGAGGCCGGCGGCACGGTCGAGCGCCATGAGCATGCCGTCGTGCGCGGCGGAGCGTTCGAAGCGATGGCTGGCATCGGTATGGAGGTTGAACCGTTGCGCCGTGGCCCGGACGGAGGCGGGATCGAACCATGCTCCCTCGAGCAGAACGTTCACCGAGTCGTCGGTAATGGCGCTCTCCACCCCGCCCATCACGCCGGCGAGCGCCACCGGACGCTGCGCGTCGGCGATCACCAGGTCGCTCGCCAGCAGCTTGCGCTCGATGCCGTCGAGGGTGACGAGGGTCTCGCCGTCGCGCGCCCGCCGGACGACGATGCGTTGCTCGGCGAGCCGGTCAAAGTCGAAAGCGTGCAGCGGGTGGCCGAGCTCCCAGAGGACGAAGTTGGTAATGTCGGTGACGTTGCTGAGCGGGCGCAGGCCGATCGCCTCGATCAGGCTCGCCAGCCACGGCGGCGACGGGGCGATCTTGACGCCGCGGATCAGCCGGGCGGCGTAGCGCGCGCACCCATCGAAATCCTCAATCTCTACGCCGGTCAACCGGTCGATGCCCGGATCAGATCCGCGGGCCGTGATCTTGGGCGCCCGCAGCTCGACACGCCGGGCGGTGGCGATCTCGCGGGCGACGCCGTAGTGGTTCATCGCGTCGACGCGGTTCGATGGGATATCGAGGTCGAAGACGGTGTCGTCGCCCTGCGGCCGCATGTCCTCGACGACCATGCCGCAACGGGTGAGGAGCGCGGCGAGATCGTCGGTCGTTTCGGGAAGCTCGACGTAGCGCGCCAACCACCGCGAAGAAAACAGCATCACCCGTCAGACCGCGAACTGGCGCAGGAAGCGCGCGTCGTTTTCGTAGAACATCCTGATATCGTCGATGCCGTAGCGCAGCGCCGCGATGCGGTCGACACCCATGCCGAAGGCGAAGCCTTGCCACTCCTGCGGATCGTAGCCGACGGCCTCGAAAACGGCCGGGTGGACCATGCCGCAGCCGAGCATCTCGATCCAACCGTTGCCGGCGTCGGCGTCCATTTCGGCAGACGGCTCGGTGAACGGGAAGTACCCCGGTCGCAATCGGGTTTCGGTTTGGGGCCCGAAGAGCGCCTTGGCGAAATGGTCGAGCGTGCCGCGCAGATCGGCCATGGTGATGTCCCGATCCACGAGCAAGCCCTCGCACTGCACGAACGACGGGGTGTGCGTGGCGTCAGGTGTGTCGCGCCGGTACACCCTGCCGGGGACGATGATGGCGAGCGGCGGCTCCTGCTGCTGCATGGTACGGATCTGAACCGGCGATGTGTGGGTTCGCAGCAGCCAGTCACCCCCGAGGTACAGCGTGTCCTGGATATCGCGCGCCGGGTGATCGCGCGGCATGTTCAGGGCTCCGAAGTTGTAGAAGTCGTGCTCGACCTCGGGACCACCGACGACCTTGTAACCCATCCGGGTGAAGACGTCGAGGATCTCCTCGAGCGCCAGGGTGATCGGGTGGAGCGAGCCGACTTCGTCGCTGCGGCCGGGGAGGGTCACGTCGAGGGCATCGGCCTCGGTCGCGCCGCTGTCTCTCAATCCGGCTTCGATCTCGGCGAGGCGGGAGCTGATCGCCTGGCGGGCCTCGTTGGCGGCGCGGCCCACGGCGCCGCGGCTTTCCGGCGGCAGGTCGCGCATGCCGTTGAAGACCGCCGTCAGGCGGCCGCGCTTGCGACCGAGGTAACGGGCGCGGAGATCGTCGAGACCGGCGGCGTCGCGTACTCCCTCCGCCTCGCCCTCGAAGTCGGTGCGAAGGGCCTCGATTTCGGCTAGTGGATCGCCGCCACCAGCCGGCGTCTGTCCCGTCTCATCGTCCACGGCCGTGCCTCTCGGGAGTTCTTCAGCACCCTGCTACGCCGCGAGACAGTCTTTGGCGGCGACGGTAAGCTGCTCGAAAGTCTCCGGGTCCTTGACCGCGATCTCAGCCAGGACCTTGCGGTCGAGGCCGATGTCGGCGGCTTTGAGGCCGGCCATGAAGCGGCTGTAGGAGAGTTGATGGAGGCGGCAGGCGGCGTTGATGCGGATGATCCACAGGCGACGAAAGTCACGCTTCTTGCGCTTGCGACCGATGTATGCGTACACCATGGCGTGGTCGACCGCGTCACGCGCCGAGGCGTAGAGCCGGCTGTCGGAGCTGTAATAGCCCTTTGCTCTCTTGAGTATGCGGCGACGCCGGTTCTTGTGGACGTTGCCGCGTTTTACACGGGCCATGAGATCCTCTCCGTTACCTAGCTGTAGCGCTTCGGCAGCAGCCGGCTGAGGCGGCGCTGGTCGCCGTCGGAAACGATCGCCGACTTCCGCAAGTTGCGCTTCTGCTTGGTCGTCTTGTGTCCCATCATATGGTTGGCGTAGGCGTGGTGGCGGGAGAACTTCCCGCTGCCGGTGCGCTTGACGCGCTTGGCGGCACCACGATGACTCTTCATCTTCGGCATTTCGGTATCCTCGAATGGGTACGAAACTCGTTGTCTGTCAGCGACCGGCAGGCGGTCAGTCGCGTTTCGGCGTGATGATCATCGACATCAACCGGCCCTCCATACGCGGGGCCGTGTCGACGCGAACGGTATCGCCGAGCTCTTCTACGACGCGGTCCAGGATTCTCCTGCCGTATTCCGGATGAACAACCTCGCGGCCTCGGAACATGATCGTTGCTTTGACCATGTGCCCTTGTTCGAGGAAGCGATGAATGTGTTTCATCTTGAAATCGTAGTCGTGCTGATCGATCTTCGGGCGAAACTTCACTTCCTTGAGCTGTGTGTTGTGGGGGCGGTGTTTCTGCTCCTTGGCGGTACGATACGAGAACTTGCCGTAGTCCAACATCCGGCAAACTGGAGGGTCTGCACTGGGCGCCACCTCGACCAGGTCAAGCTCCAACTCCTGAGCCCTCGCTCTTGCGGCCTCCGTAGGTACCACGCCTAGCTGTTCGCCGTCGGCATCGATCAGTCGGACTTGAGGAACCCTGATCTGGTCGTTAATCCGGTGTTTCTTGTGTTCGGTAATTCGCTGACTCCCTGTTTGTGGTTCGGCGCGCCGGGGCGGCGCCGTACCTGTCGTCAGGCCGGTGCCGCTTCACCCTCGCGTAACGGCCATTCTCGCACAGCGCGGTCGTCAATGTCTTGCACGGCCTTCACCAGAAACTCTTCCATCGTTTCGCTTCCGAGGTCGCCGGCGGTGCGGTGACGAACGGAAACCTGTTGTTCTTCCATGTCACGGTCGCCGACGATGAGCATGAACGGGATCTTCTGCATCTGCGCATCGCGGATCTTGGCGCCCAGTTTGCCGCTGTGGCGATCGATCTCGGTGCGCAGGCCGGCCGCGGTGGCCGCCGCAGCGAGCTCCTCAGCATAACCCAGATGGCGGTCGGCAATCGGCAAAATAATGACCTGAACCGGAGCTAGCCAGAGCGGAAAGGCGCCGGCGTAATGCTCGATCAGGCCGCCGACAAAGCGCTCCAGCGATCCGTAGATGGCGCGGTGGATCATCACGGTGCGGTGCGGGTGGCCGTCGTTGCCGACGTAGGAGAGATCGAAACGCTCCGGCAGGTTGAAGTCGAGTTGGATGGTTGATCCCTGCCAGGAGCGGCCGAGCGCATCGATCAGGTGGAAGTCGATCTTCGGGCCATAGAACGCCGCTTCGCCCACCTGCCGTTCGAATACCAGTCCCATCGAGTCGAGCGCATCGGCCAGGGCGTCCTCCGCGAGCGCCCACTGGTCGTCGTCGCCGGCATATTTGCTTCGGTTCTCGGGATCGTGCAGAGACAAGTCGATGCGGTATTCCTCATAGCCGAACGTGCGCATCACGTGCAGCGCCAGATCGAGCGCTCCGGACACCTCTTCCTTGACCTGGTCGGGTCGGCAGAAGATGTGGGCGTCGTCCTGCGTGAAGCCGCGCACCCGCAGCATGCCGTGAAGGACGCCGGACAGCTCGTTGCGATACACGGTTCCGAACTCGCTGTAGCGCAGCGGCAGGTCGCGGTACGAGCGGGTGCCTTTCTGGTAGATCAGGATGTGGCCCGGGCAGTTCATGGGCTTGAGAACGTAGTCCTGCCCGTCGACGTCGAGCGTGAACATGTGCTCCTCGTAGAAGTCGAAGTGCCCCGACGTTTCCCACAGGTGCTTGCGTGCGATGTGCGGCGTATAGACGATGTCGTAGCCCCGTGCGAGCTGCTCGTCGCGCAGAAAGGTCTCGATTTGATGGCGCACCATGCCACCCTTGGGATGCCAGTACGCCATCCCGGGGCCGGCCTGCTCGTCGAAGTGAAAGAGATCCAGATCGATGCCGAGCCGGCGATGGTCGCGCTTCTTCGCCTCCTCGATGTGGTCGAGAAACGCCTGCAGGTCCTCGGCGGAGAAAAATGCGGTGCCGTAGATGCGCTGCATCATCGTCGCGTCTGCGCGACCACGCCAGTGCGCCGCCGCCGTGTGCATGAGCTTGATGGCCGGGATCTTGCCGGTGTGCGGCAGGTGGGGGCCGGTGCAAAAGTCGATGAAGTCGCCCTGCTGATAGCAGGAAACCTGCGCACCGCCCTTGTCGCGGATGAGCTCCACCTTCAGCGTCTCGCCTTTCTCGGCGAAGAGCTTCTCGGCCTCTTCCTTGGACATCTCGAGTCGCTCGAGCTTCTGGTTGGTCTTGATCAGCCGGCGCATCCGCTTCTCGATGGCCTGCAGGTCATCCGGCGTGAAGGGCTCTTCGCGCAGGAAGTCGTAATAGAAGCCATCGGCGGTTGCCGGGCCAATGCCCACCTGGACGTCGTCGTAGAGCTCCTTGACCGCCTGGGCGAGCACATGGGACGTCGTGTGTCGGCACATCTGGAGCGCTGTCGTGTTGCCGTCACCGGCCTGCAGCGGGGTCAGCTCGCCGTCGGTATCGAGCGCCATATGGAAGTCGAGCGGCTGCCCGTCGAGGCACACGCCGATCGCTTTCTTCAGCCACTTGGGGGCGTGCTCCTCCAGGACCTCGCGCACGCGGGTTCCGGTGGGGACGCGCACGTCCCGGCCTTCGATTGTGATCTCGATCGAGTCAGACATCGCTGTAAGGGCTGTTGATGAGCGGCAAGCCAAGGGAACGAGTAGGCGCGGCCGGGCTCGAACCGACGACCTCTTCCGCGTCAGGGAAGCGCTCTCCCAACTGAGCTACGCGCCTTCGTTTCCAAAGCAACGAACGACAGAACTCCTGAAGAGCCCGTCCGCACCCTGCTGGCGCCGGGCACCCGAGACGGGGCCGACCGCGACCACCAGAACGTGTAGGCCGCAAAACCGCTAAAACATCAATTATAGAGGGGTTTGCGCGAATTCGTCAACGCGACTCATCGATCGCCAACGACTCGCCGGCGGTGCCTTGACGGTCGATGGCGCATACCAGGTAGGCGATCACGACCAGCGACATCAGCTCGCCCGGCAAGTGAGAAAAGTAGGACTGGAAGAGAATTTCTTTCAAGCCGTCGGGGATGCCCGCGGCGGCGGCGGTATTCGGGCTCCATCTTGCCAACAGGGCGTTGCCGGCGAAGCCGGCGGCGTAGTAGGGGAGGAGGCAGAAAAAATACCCCACGACCCGGCCGGGCTCGGAAACCATCTTGTATGCGTAGAAGACGGCGAACACGGGCGCCAGCAGAAAGGTGAGCACGAACAGGATCCCGACGGCGTCCCTCGACGTCTGGGGCAGGAAGACCATCGCCAGCGCGGCGGTCGCACCGGCGACGCCGAAGACCGTCAAGCGGACAGCGCGCGGCGGGCGCGCGCCGTCGTCGTCGGGCGAGGCGATGACGCCGGCAAGCGCCGCCGAGACGACCAGGCCGACGCGGTAGCCCCACTCGCCCGGGCGCACGGTTGCCGGGGACAACATCGCCAGCGGGATCAGCACCGCCGTTGCCAGGATCTGTACGAGGGCGCCGCGCCGCGATCCGAGCCAGGTGCCGGAGAGCAACGCCATGGCGGGGGCGAAGGAAAACGACCCGGCGAGGGTGTAGTCGACGCGCAGAAACGCTATGGCTACGGTGGCCAGCGTCCAGACGGCCAGTGGCCAGCGACAAGGGTGCAGACGGCTGACCTCAGCCCCCATGTCTCAACGTCCTTCTCCGCGCCCTTGCCAACAACGGCGTTGAGACGTGCGGGCTACCGCGCATCTCTGAACGGGTTGCGGCTTGCGGATGTCAGCGCGGATCCCGCTCAGTCTTGGCCCAGCGGTGTGCTCGGCGGTGAGACGTGATGGGCGCTGGCCGGAGAGTCGCCGGCGTCTTGCGTTCGGGCGCCGCTGCCGGACGCCGCGTGGGGATTGACCGCCGCGGCGATGCCCGTCGTCGATGGCGTCAGCGTGGCCACGGGGGCGGGCGGCAGGAAAGGTCGCGGCGTACTGGACGGGAAGTTGAACGCGGCAATCACCGACTCGGGGCCGTTGGTTGCCCGGAACTCACGGGTCATCAACTCGAAGGCAACGGCGGCGTATTCGGCGGCGCCACGTGACGTCGGCGCCGAGTCGACGATCGGTCGACGCTTGTCCGCAGCTTCCGCCAACTTGACGTTCTCGTGCACGACGGTATCGAAGACGAGCTCGCCGTACTTGGCCCGTAGCTGCCCCAGTACGATGCGTGAGATCGTGGTGCGGCCGTCGAACAGACATACGAGGACGCCGCTCAAGCGGACGTCACTGCCGGCCCGGGCGGCGACGTCGTTGACCATCTTTTCCAATCGCTCGAGGCCGGCGAGAGCCATTCCCTTGGCCTGTACGGGAGCGATGACCTCCTGGGCCGCGGTCAGGGCGTTGGTCAGGACGACGCCGGGAGAGGCGGAGCAATCCAACAGCGCGTAGTCGTAGTCGTCGCACATTCGCGCCCAGAGCACACGCTCGCCGGCCAGAGCACCACGATCGATCTCGTGCAACTTGGGTGACGAGGGGACGACGTGGATATTCGCCCAGCGCGTCGGCATGGCCGCGGCACGGACGGTCGCCTGGCCGCGCAGGATCTCGTAGAGGGTCGACGCGCCGTCGTCGGGCTCGGCGCGCAACCAAGCGGTCATGTTGCACTGCGGGTCGCAATCGATCAGCAGCACACGCTTACCGTTGCGAGCCAGGCTCGCACCGAGATTGACGGTGGTCGTCGTTTTGCCGACGCCACCTTTGAGGTTGCATACGGCGATCGTACGCAAACCATAGTCTCCAGGGTGGGCAATAGACAGAATCGTAGGGGTGAGCCGAACTAGGGTCAAGGAGAAAGTTCCTTGTCTTGCAATACCTTACGCGCCGATCAGCGGGTGATCAGGCGGCGGACACAGGACGATTCCGGCGGTTGGCGACGCCCCGTCAATCTCGCCCGGCAGGCGAGCCGAGAAAGAGGTCGGGATGGCGCTCGTCCGCGGCGGTCCTGCTGACGCGCCGCTCGCCGCTGCCGTCGGCGTCAGCCTCGTAGATCTCCCAGTTTCCATCGCGGTCAGACACCCACACGAGGCGGCGGCCGTTCTCGGAGTATTGCGGGTCCTCGTTGTTGGACACGCCGCTTCCGATCGATCGAGTTCCGCTCCCGTCCGGGCGGGCGCTGCGCAGGTCGGTGCCGATCAGATCACCCCCCGACATGAAGGCGATGCGGTCCTCTCTCGGGCTCCAGGCCGGATTGCACTTGCCGGGTAAAGGCCCGGTTATACGCTCGATTTCGCCGTTTCCGAGGTCGAGGACATAGACCTGCCAGGAGAACAGCCGATTGGAAGAAAAGGCGATTCGGCGCCCGTCCCCGGCGGCCGTCGGGCCCCCCGTGCGGCCGCCCGAATAGTGCGTCACCTGGATCAGGCGGCCGCTCTCGAGGTTCAACAGGTAAATGTTCTCGTCGCCGTCGCGGTCGGAGGAAAAGACCAGGCGGCCGTCCGGCATCCAATCCGGGTCGGTGTCCTGTCCGGGATGATCGGTGATGCGGCGCAAGTTGCTGCCGTCCCGCTCGATCACGTAGATGTCGTTGGAGCCGGCCAGGTCGGAGTGGAACGCTACCTTGCTGCCATCCGGCGACCACCGCGGCCGCTGATCTCGGGCCCGATGCGTCGTCAGCCGTACCGGTGCTGCCGCCCCGGCGTCGTAACGATGGATGTTGACGCGGTCACGGCCGGGGCTCTCGTATACCAGACTGCCGGCGCTCAGCCGCCAGTCATCGGGCTGGTTGGCTCTCCCCGCTCGCACCGGCCGGTTGTCTGGCGGGCCGTCGGGCCCGGCGAGCGCGCCGCCGGCAGCGAATGCGAGGAGAAACGCGGTTGCCACACCAGAAAAACATCGCATCCCGTGATGTTAACCGGAATATCTCAACGGGTCGCGTAACGGATGCGCGCCTCGGCGGCACGGCCGGCGGAGTTTGACGGGCGCTCAGTCCGACGCGTAGTTGATTTCCAGGCGCTTGACGGCGAGCGACGCGGCCGCCAGCACGACGACGGTCAAACCGAAGAGGCCGAGAACCGCGGTAGCCGTCGATGGCGGTGTGGCGGGCGACATCAGCAGGCGAATGATCATCGGCGCACCGGTGTCTATCGGCGGCGGTACCGGCGTCAGCGCTTGCACGTAGTAGAGGACGCTGAGCTTCTGCAGCATGCCGGGGAGGAACGAGTTGATGCTTTCCCAGAACAGGAGCACCACCGCCGGGACGATGGGGTTACGAAGCAGCAGGCCGGCGGCGAGGAAGACGCTGCCGTAGCCGACGCAGGCGAGGGCGGCGGCGGCGCAGTACCAAAAGAGGTGCGAGAGCCCCGGGTTCGGCCAGAACGCGGCCAACTCGGCAGGCTCCTGCGGCCACAGCATGACCAGGAAACACAACGCCGCACCGCCCGTGAAGATGGTCACCGCGGTCAACAGCCCGGCGAGGTACTTGCCGGCCAGCAGCACGTCGCGTCGCACCGGCGCCAGAAACCAAAAGTGCAGCGTCTTGTCGAGCATCTCGCCGCGAAACAGGTTCATGAATATGCCCAGGCAGCCGAAAAAAATAGCCAACCGCAGGTAGAAGTAGGTGAAGATCCCGGCGAATACTTCGCGGTCTTCGGCGAAGTTGATCAGCGCGCGCCGCGCTCGGTCCTTGCCCTCCAGGACGCCCGATATGAAGGTGAGATCCCAACGGCTGGTGCCGTCGAAATACATCAGGCGGCGCCGTTCGGGGATCTCTGTGCCGTCGCGGCGGGTGCGCGCCGGGAAGGTCCGATCGGTGATCGCTTCGCCGGCACGGCTCAAGACCTGTTCCACGGTGTCGCCGTCGCGCAGGCCGGCGAAGACACCGGGCGGCGTAATCTGGTCGGCAAAGCTGTTGCGGGTGATCGTTATCTCGACCCCGTGACCGAAGAAGGCGAGCGCCGGAAACAGGGCCAGCGCGTAGACCCAGAGGCTACGGCGGGCGAAGAAGACGCGCCTGAGCTGCAGCCCGGCAATGGTGCGAACTTGCCGCAAACGGAACCTGGCTCGCATATCTCAGGGCCCTCCTGCTGCGGGCGGGGCTACGGCGTTGCGCTTGGTCGGGCACCTCGGCGCATGGTCACATACGCCGCCGGCGCCCTTGCGGCGCGCGCCTTGTATCCACGCCATCCTCCCCGCCCTGGCGACGAACGGCGTTGAGAACTGCGGGCTGGCGCTCACGACCCACCTCCGATCAAGTATTTGTAGAGCGCGTCGACGTTTTCGTCGGCGGCGATGACGCTTTCGACCTTGTGCCCGGCGAGGGCGATGCGCCGCAAGGCGCGCGAGAACTCGAGATGGTTGCGGGTCATCACCAGCAAGCCGAGATGGTCGTCGTGGATCTGCACCTGGGTCACGTGATCCTGCTCGAACAGCAACGAGGCCACGCGGGAGGCATCCGGGCAACGGATCGCGTACTGGCGCGGGTGCTCGTCGATCTCGTCGCGGACGCTGCGGATGTCGCCCTCGGCGATTACGCCGCCGTTGGCGAGGAGGATGACGCGGTCGGAGATCACGTCGACCTCGTGGAGCACATGGCTGGAAATCAGCACGTGCTTGCCGCGGGCGGAGAACTTCTTGAACAGCGCGATGGTCTCGGCCCGGACCAGAGGATCGAGGCCGTTGAGCGGCTCGTCGAGAACGAGCACCTCGGGGTCGTCGGCGATCGCCTGGGCGAGCCGCACCCGTTGCCGCATGCCCTTCGAATAGGCGGCGACCTTGCGGTGTGCGGCATTGGTAAGGTCAACTTGCTCCAGCGCCTGCCAGGTGAGGGCCTCGGCCTCCGTCTTCGACCGCCCGGCCACCAGAAGCGCGGACGAGATGAATTCGAAACCGGTGGCGCCACGCGGCACAGCGTCGAACTGGGTGGCGTAGCCGGTGATGGCCATCAGTAGCTCGGGTTCCCGCGGTGAGATCCCGCAGACCGAAATGGTGCCGCGATCGGGCTGGATGAGCCCCGTCATCAGGTTCATCAGGGTGGTCTTGCCGGAGCCATTCGGCCCCACGAGGCTGCTGATCCCCGGGGGGATACGCAACGTCACCCCATTGACGCCGAGAACTTCGCCGTAGAACTTCGAAACGCCTTCGAAGATGATCTCGCGAGGGGTCATGAGATGACCTGCACCGGACGCAGCTTGCGCTCGACCACCAGGAGCAACACCGCCACCATCGCAGCCAGGGCGAGGAGGCAGGGCGCTGCACCGGGCGCGGAGTCAAGGGCATCGACGCCGAGCATGGCCCGCCAGACTTGCTGCATCGCCACGAAAGGGCTGAAGGCGGAGGCCCATCGCACCCGCAGGACCTCGTTGGTCAGTTCGGCGGCGCCCGCCATGATGAAGAAGACGCCGAGAACCAGGGCGCCGGCGATGATGCGCCATTTGACGTACGCCGAGCTCGCCAGCGCCACCAATCCGACGAGCACAATCCACAGCACGAAACCAAAGAAGATGCCGGCGCCGAGCATCCAGTTGTCTACGAACCAGGCCCAACCCGCCATGCCCGACTGCATGAGGAAGAGCAGTACGCCGGGGATCCAGGTCACGGCGGAGAGCAGGCCGACGAGAGCCAGCATGCGGCCGACGACATACTCGGTGCGCGACAGCGGGCGGCTGAAGTAGAGCGGCAGGGCGCCGTTGGCCAGATCCGGAGCGATGAGGCTGGGGCCGGCGAGGGCCGCCAAGACGATGGCGAAGCTCGCTTGTGCGTTCATGAAGACGATGAAGAAGTTGTTGTCCACGGTCAGGAACTCGGGCGCCTCGAGGCCGAATTCCAGCAACAGGTCGGCACGATTGGCGATGTAGACGAACACGGCGCAGGCGATCGGCCAGAACATCGCTGCGACCATGATGGTGGCCACTAGACGCTGCCCCATGAGCGTCTGCCAGGCGAACCTGGGCAGCACGAGCAGGCGGGCGAGATGCGTGGTGAGCTCGCCGTCGTAACGTGTGTACCCGTGTTTATAGATGGCCATCGGCTACGGCCTCCTCCGCCGGTACCCCGCCGTCGGGCGGCGCGCTCTCGATGTGGCCAACCGCCTTGAGAAAGATCTCCTCGAGGGAGTCGCGCCGGTGGCTGAGGTGATGAACGAGGAGGTCTTCCTGGGAGACGAGCTGCCAGATGACGTCGAGCTCGACGTCGGTGGGCAGGACGATCCGCCAGCGCCCGCTGCCCTCGCTGACGCCGTCGATTCCGCGGGTCTGTAGCGCGGCCGCGAAACCGCCGTCGTCGCCGGTGACCTCGAGCTCCACGAAACGGCGGTTGGCGCGTCGCTCCGTCTCGAGGTCGGCGTGGTGCACGATGCGGCCCTCGTTGAGGATGATGACCTCGTCGCAAACCGTCTCGACGTCGCGCAGAAGGTGGGAGCAGAGCAGCACGCTCATGCCGTGCTCTTCCTTCATCTCGCGAACGAGGTTGAGCATTCGCGAGCGCGCCGACGGGTCCAGCCCGTTGGTCGGCTCGTCGAGAATCACCAGGTCGGGAGCGTGCACGATAGCCTGGGCGAGCTTGGCCATTTGCTTCATGCCGACAGAATAGGTGCCGAGCTGGCGGTAGCGCGCCTCGCCGAGCCCGACGTGGAACAGTACCTCGTGCGCCTTTTCGAGCGCCGCGCGCGCGGGCAGGCCGGAGAGCTCCGCCATGACGCGGAGATGCCGGACGGCCGTTTGGTCGGCGATAAAGGCTTCGTTTTCGGGCATGTAGCCGACCCGCGTTTTGACCGCGCGTGACTGCTTGTGGGAATCGAGGCCGAGGATCCGGACCGAGCCGGCCGTGGGCCGGTGGAAGCCGAGAATGGTGCGGATCAGGGTGGACTTGCCGGCGCCGTTCGGCCCCAGCAGGCCGATGGCTTTGCCGGCCCCCGCAACGCCCAGCCGGCAGGAGATATCCCGTAGGACCTCGAGCCGGCCGAGCTTGACGTGAAGCCCGTCGATTTCGATGACCGGTGTCATAGGGGCAAGCTTATCCCGTCCCGTTGCCGATCTCGCCGATGGGCCGGGCGAGCATGAGATCGAGGAGAAAGCTGGTGAACCGGGTGCTCGAGGCCCAGCGCACCTGGTCGGCCTCGCCGGTCAGGACGACGAGGACCGGATCGCTGGTGAGGGCCAGGGTGCCGGCGTTCGAGTCGTCCACCAGGGCCGCCAGCTCATCCGCGACCTCGCTGGTGTTGAGCCAGAAGAAGCCGGAATCGTACAGGCCGCCATCGCGAGGGTACCGGGACCTGAAATTCGACGACCGTACCAGCGACGATCCTGAGTCACGCACGCCGATCGCTCGCAGCGCCAGCGCCATGTCGGTCGAGGCGACTAGATAGCCACGATCGTACGTCCAGTAGAGGGACGTCGGGGAGGTGCTCGAGGTCAGCGAATTCCACACCCGCCCGTTGACCGTTTCCGCGGCCAGGATCACGCGCTCGGGGTCCGGCTCGGTCGCCATTTGGCGGTTCACGGCGGTGACGAGGCGTCGCATCGCTTCGTCGAGCGCTCCCGGGTTCAATACCTCGAAGGCGGCGATCCAGCCCGGTATCGGGAAGGAAATCTGCTCGATGGCGATGACGAAGTCGGTGCCCAGCGAGTCGGCGATGTCGTTGCCGATGCTGATACCGGTCTCGTACTCGAGCTTCTGGAGCTCCTGGGCCATCTCGCTGCTCGGCCCGAGGAGCGCCATGAGCTGATCGAAGGCGCCGCGCGGATCCCGCGTCGATGCCGCAGCGGCGACGATGGCCTGGGACGAGACGTAGGCGGCGGAGCCGATGGGGCCGGGCTGGGCGATCCACGAGGCGATGCCGCTGCGCGGACCGTCGAACATGAGCGTCGCCGTGGTGTCGTCGCCGAGGGCGTCGGTGCGTTGCTCGAGAAACAGGTAGCTCATGTTGCGTACGCCCAGCGCGGCGCCCAACTCAGCGGAACCGGGGTCGTCGAGGTCGAGGCCGCGGACGTCCATCGCAGCGAGCCAGCCGACGCCACGCTCGTAGCGGTGGCCGATTTCTATTGCAAAGGGAGACGAAGCGCCGCCGCCGAGTTGTACCGCCATCAGCGCCACGTTCGCCGGGCTGTCCGCTACCAGCAATAGCCCGTCCGCTACCCGGTAGGGAATCGCCGCGGACGGGGAGCCGCCGAGGGCGTCGATCGCCGCCCGCAACTCCTCCTCTCGACCGGTCTGCACCCGCGCCATCATCAGCGGCACGATTTCATCCATGATCGATTCGCCGGTCATCAGGAAAACGATTTCTTCGCCCAGCATCGGCGTGATCGCCTGCATGTGCTCGAGCATCTCCCGCATGACCACGCCGTCGCTCGAAGACCACCATTCGTCGAGGACCGTACCTCGGGTCGATCGTTGGGCGAGCAGATCCAGTGCCTCGGCGATCGCGCCTTCGAGATTGGGGATCGCGTAGTAGCCGACCGTGTTGCTCGGCAGGTAAGGCAGCAGACGCGCTTGTCGCCGGACGCCGGCCACACGGGCAAGGCGTTCTTCGATGAGGGCGAGCTCGGCAATGAGCTCGAAGTAGCCGTTCGCGCCACTGCTCCAGGAGATCGCCTCCACCAGCGTGACGCCGCCCAACGCCGCGGTGGTCGCGGCCTGCTGGCCGGCGACCAGGAGCTCCTCGAACCCGGGTTGCGACACCTTTACCGATCCCTCGACGACGGATACCAGCGATCCGGACGTCGTGCTCGAAACGGCGAACACCGTGCCGCGAACCGCAGCGATCGAGTCGCGCGTCACGACCCGCAACCGTCCGGCCCCCTGATCGGTGGCTTCGACGATGATGTCGCCGCGCTCGAGGCGGACGGTATTGCCGCTCCAGGCCCCCGTGATCGAGAGCTCGGTGCGCTCGTTCATCTCCACCAGCGAGCCGTCGTCGAGGCGAAGAACGGCGCCTGAGCCGGCCGATGTGCGCACCGCCTCGCCGTCGCCGAGCTCCGTTCCGATGCCGACCGCGCCGGCCGACAGTTTGACGAGCGTGCCCGAGACAGAGACGACCGTGGCCCGCGGGCCGGCGGGCGAGAGCGCGGAATCGATGCTGTCGCGTCCGATGTAGAGCACCGCCAGGACGATGCCGGCGGCTATTGCCCAGCGTGCCGCGCGACTCGCTCGTGTTGTCGTCGCGGTCGGGAACGGAGCGAGCGTGCGCTGGCCCTTGAGCTCGGCGAGCGCGTGACGGCAGTCGACGCAGCGGCTCAGGTGGTCGTTGAGCAACAGGCGGCGCGGTTCGTCCAGCGCGCCGGCTACGTAGCCTGGGAGCTCGGGGCGGAGCTCCTCGCAGGCCGGCGATTGTGACGCCGCCAGCCGCTGCCAAACGCGCTCCTCTGCGCCCCTGATCTGGTCGGCCGGTGCGCCTTCGGCCCGCATCTGTTCGAGCAACTCGTCGAAACGTTCGGCGTTCATGTCTGCCTCCTTCAGCGGCTCAGCTCTTCTTGTAGTTTGGCTCGGATGCGGTGCAAGCGGCTCGCGACGGTGCCGCGCTCGAGGCCCAGCAGGTCGGCCAGCTCGTCGTACGAATAGCCTTCGAGGTAGCAGAGGACGAAGAGCTCGGCGTTCTCGGCGGAGAGCTCGGCCAAGGCCGCCCGCAGGCGTTCCTTCAGCGCGAAGCGCTCTTCCCGGGCCGCGGCGTCGACGCTCCCGGTCACGCCCGAACCGACAACATGCAACGCTGAGCCGGCGACTCGGGACTCATCGATCTCTGTTTCGCGACGGGTCTTTGTGCGCCGCAGCAGGTCGATCGCCGCGTTGGTGGCGGCGCGGCGCAAATACGCCGCGGGGGCCCGTTCGTTATCGAGGTTCGGGCGGGTGTCGAGAATTCGCGCGAAAACAGTCTGCAGCACGTCTTCCGCGTCGGCCGGATTCCCCGTGACGCGCAGCGCCGTCAGAAAGACCGACTTTGAGTGCTCCTCGTAGAGCGCTTGGAAATCGTCCAACTGCGCTTCCGGGGCGGCTTCGTCCGCCTTTGCCAGGATTGCTATGGTCATGTCTCCATCCTCATCCGACCATACGGATCAGGACGGTAGTTTCTTCCATGGCATTGTGCACGACGCCGCCGGCGGGCGCGTTGGCTGTCCATCCTGTGGCTGCAACTTCGCGCCGCCGGGCCAGTGCCGGAGCGGCGCTGGCACCCGGGCGGCGGATCACCGTAGGCTGTGCCCATGAAAGGCGTCGCCAAACTTTCGCGCAACGTCTGGATCACCAGCGCGACCAGCTTCTTGACCGATGTGTCGAGCGAGATGGTGACCAATCTGTTGCCGCTCTTTTTGGCCAACGTTATCGGCGTCGGCACCGCGACGATCGGTCTTATCGAGGGCGTCGCCGAATCAACGGCAAGCCTGGCCAAGGTGGCTTCCGGCGCGCTTTCCGATCGATTCCGGGCGCGCAAGTCGCTGGCTGTCGCGGGCTATGCGCTGTCGGCTGTCGCCAAGCCGTTCTTTTATATCGCCACGACGTGGCCGGTCGTCGCCGGCGTGCGCTGGGTCGACCGCGTCGGCAAGGGGATCCGGACGGCGCCCCGCGACGCGCTGCTGGCCGACTCTACGACACCCGCGCAGCGTGGCCTCGCCTTCGGGTTGCATCGCGCCGCCGATACCGGCGGCGCCGTCGTCGGCCTGCTGGTCGCGATCTTCATCGTCTCGAGGGTCCAGAGCGGTGCCGTGGACCTGCAAGGGGCGACCTTCCGCACGCTTGTTCTGGTGAGCCTGCTTCCGGCGTTTGTCGGGGTTGCCGTCCTGGCGATCGGCGCGCGGGAGATCCGACCCAGGGGACTGGCGCCACAGCGCCGCCGCTGGGGCATCGGCGGGCTGGGCCGTCGCTTCGGTTTCTTCTTGTTTGCCGCCGCGGTCTTCGACCTCGGGAACTCGTCCGACGCGTTCATGATTCTGCGGGCCCAAGAGCGCGGCCTGAGCGTCGTCGGCATCCTGTGGACACTCCTCGGCTTCAACGTCGTCTACACGCTGGTGTCGACGCCCGCGGGGGCGCTTTCCGACCGTCTACGGCGCAAGACGGTGCTGCTCGCCGGCTGGATCTTCTACGCGGCCATCTATCTGGGCCTGGCGATGGCTGAAAGCAGCGTCCACGTCGTCGTCCTGTTCATCCTCTACGGTGCCTACTACGGTCTCGTGGCGGGAAGCGGCAAGGCGCTCATCGCCGACCTCGTCGAGCCGGCGCGCTGGGGAACCGCCTACGGTATCTATCACGGGGTGCTCGGCTTCACCAACCTGCCGGCGTCGCTGGTCGCCGGCGTCTTGTGGCAGGGCGTCGGCCCGTGGACCGGGTTCGGCCCACGGGCGCCGTTCGTCTTCGGTGCCGCAATGGCGTTGATCGCTGTTATCCTGTTGGCGCTTTTGGTTTCAGATGAATTCCCCGCCGACGAAGGGACGGTCGCATGACACCTGCCGCCATGGCACCGCATGACGCAGCGGAGAAGCAGTTCTTTGGCCACCCGCGTGGCCTATCGACGCTCTTCTTCACCGAGATGTGGGAGCGCTTCTCCTACTACGGAATGCGTGGCCTGCTCGTGCTGTTCCTGGTCAATGCGCTCGAGACCGGCGGCATGGGAATGACCGACGGCACCGCGGCGGCGATCTACGGCATGTACACCGCCGGCGTCTACCTGTTCGCGCTGCCGGGCGGATGGATGGCCGACCGGTTGCTCGGCAAGCGGCAGGCGGTGTTCATCGGCGGCATCATTATCGCCGCCGGCCACTTCAGCATGGCGGTGCCATCGGAGACCTTCTTCTTTCTCGGCTTGATACTGATCGTCCTCGGCACCGGGTTGCTGAAGCCCAACGTCAGCGCCATCGTCGGCGACCTGTACCCCGACGGCGGGGCGCGTCGCGACGCGGGCTTCTCGCTGTTTTACATGGGGATCAACATCGGCGCGCTTCTCGGGCCGCTGCTGGTCGGCTACCTGGGCGAGAACATAAGCTGGCACCTGGGGTTCAGCGCCGCCGGCATCGGCATGATCCTGGGTCTCATCCAGTACAAGCTGGGCGAAAAGTACCTGGGGTCGGCCGGTCTGCTCTCGGAAGAGGCGCGGGAGACCCGCGGCGCTGCGTGGAAGACCTTCTTCATGGGCATCGGCGTGGTCGGTGTGCTGGCCGCCGTGCTGTACGGACTTTCCTCCACCGGCACATTGGCGCTGACGCTCGAAGGCGCCGCCGCGGCGACTGGGGTCATCATCGTCTCGCTGGCGATCGTTTATTTCGTCGCCGCGCTGCTGTTTTTCGGCCTCGATGGGGACGAGAAGAAGCGCGTCGCACTGATCTTCATTCTCTTCATCGGCTCGGCGCTGTTCTGGTCGGGTTTCGAGCAGGCGGGCTCGTCGATGAACCTCTTCGCCGAGCGCCTGACCGATCGCGTCATCTTCGGCTGGGAGGCGCCGGCGAGCTGGCTACAGTCGATCAACCCGCTGTTCATCATCCTGCTGGCGCCGGTGGCCGGAACGCTATGGGTACGCCTCGGTGACCGTGACCCGTCCATTGCGACCAAGTTCGGCATCGGCCTGGCGTTGCTCGGCATCGGCTTCCTGGTTCTCGCCTGGGCGTCGGTCTCCGCCAGCGACACCAACCGGGTGACGCCGGTATGGCTGGTCATGACCTACTTCCTGCACACCTGCGGCGAGCTGGCGCTCAGCCCGGTAGGGCTGAGCAGCGTCACCAAGCTCTCCCCACCGCGCCTCGTCGGCCAGATGATGGGGATCTGGTTCATGGGCACCGCCCTCGGCAACCTCATCGCCGGCCTCGTCGCCGGCCAGTTCGAGCGCCTGCCGCTGGTGCAGCTCTTCGGCGCCGTTGGCGCGCTGGCGATCGGCTCGGGCCTCATCTTCCTGGTGCTCAGGGTCCCCATCAGTCGCCTCGCCGGAGACGTGCACTAGCCCGGATATCTCAACGCCCTCGCGCTCGCTCGCTACGCTGCCCGTTGAGATATGCGGGCTAGAGCGGACCCGCCCGCCTGCGAGGCGGTCGTTCGTTGGCCGGCAATCCGCCGCCGGCCCGCGGCCCCTGCGGCGGACCGGGCCTACGACGCGACGCGCGGCTTCCTGTGGGTCCTGAGCCGCCCGAATCCGACCATCCGTTGCCCCTCCTCGTCCCACAGCCGGAACGTCAGGGAGCGCAGGCTGGTGAGGATGGTAATCGGGGCCATCGCCGCGAGCTCGGGGTTGTTCTCGTGGCAGCGGCGCAGGTAGTAGTTGGGAATGCGTGGGCTCAGGTGGTGGATGTGGTGATAGCCGATGTTGCCGGTATACCAGTGCAGGATCTGCGGCAGCTTATAGAAGGAGCTGCCCTCGATGGCGGCCGAAAAGTAATCCCAATTATCATGGCGCTCCCAGTAGACCTCTTCGAACTGGTGCTGCACATAGAACATCCACACGGCGATGGCGCCACCGAACAACATGATCGGTACCTGGATCAACAGGTATTCCTTCACCCCCATCGTGGCCATCAACAGTGTGATCACCGCGGCGATCGCGACGTTGGTCGCGTACACGTTGAGTTGCTCGCGTCGTCGCGCCGAGCGGGAGGTGAAACGGTTGCGGATGATGAAGAGAAACGACGGGCCCAGCAGAAACATGACGAACGGATTGCGGTAGATGCGATAGGCGCAGCGCGCTCGCCACGGCGAGGCGAGGTATTCGTCGATCGTCATGGTCCAGACGTCGCCGCCGATGCCGCGCCGGTCGAGGTCGCCCGAGGTGGCGTGATGCACGGCGTGCTCGCGTCGCCACTTGTCGTAGGGAGTGAACGTGATGACGCCGGTAAGGTAGCCGAGGTAGTCGTTGGCTTTCCGCGAGCGGAAGAAAGACCCGTGGCCGCAGTCGTGGAAGATGATGAAAGTGCGGATGAGCAGGCCGGCGGCCAGCACGGAGAGCGCCAGCGTCAACCAGTACGACACCGACAGGCTTCGATACATGAGGTACCAGAGCACGCCGTAGCCGATCACTGAGTTGAACACCTGCCACAAGCTGCGCGCCGCGTCGGGCTTCTGGTACGGGTTCGCCAGTCGTTGCCAGTTGGAATACCCGGCCGAGGTTTCGGGCGGGGAGGATGTCGCCATGCAGTGCTCCTGCGCAGAGGTTGGGCGTATGTCGGTCGGTCCGGGGGGCGACTCGATACTACCCACACGATCACCTCGCTGATAGCCGCGAATCGCCGGCAACGGTGAGCGGGCCTGCCAGGGGCTCCTGGCCCGCATATCTCGACGCCCTCGCGCCCGCTCGCTTCGCGACCCGTTTAGATAACCAGGCTAGCGCAGGAAGATCTCGGCGATCTCGTCGACCGGGAACCCGGACCCGTTGCTCAGGTTGGTGACCATGGCGATGACCAGCCCCTGGTCGCGGTACATCCGCAAGGCCGTGGTGCCGCCCACCGAGCCGCCGCCGTGGCCGACCCTGCGGCTACCCATTTGCCCGGAGACGCTCCAACCGATGCCGTAGCCGGTCGGCTCGCCATCGGCGGTGCGCTGCGACGTGAACCACTCGTCGAGCGTTTCGGCCTCGAGGAACCCCGGCTCCATGTGGGCGAGGCCGAATCTGACGAGGTCCCCGGCGGTCGACAGAAAGCCGCCGCCGGCCCACTTGTAGCTGTTGTCGGCGTAAGGCGCGTTACGGAACTTGCCGTCATCGCCGCGAACGTAGGGGCGGACGCGGTCGGCGACGATCATCGCGTTCTGGTCGGGGGTCGTGTCGAGCATGCCGAGAGGCTCGAACACGCGGCGTTGCATGTCCTCGAGAAAGCCCTCGCCCGTGGCGCCTTCGATCACCGCGCTCAGCAGGTTCCAGCCGTAGCTCGAGTAGGAATAGCGCGTGCCGGGCTCGAACAGCAGCGGATCGTCGGCAAAGATCACGAGCCCGGCGGAGACAGTGTCGTAGTGCACGCTGCTCAGGAACTCGTCGCCCCGGTAATGGCGAATTCCGGCCAGGTGCCCGGCAAGTTGGCGCACGGTGATCGGGTATTCTTTTTCCGGGAAATCGGCGACGTAGGTCTGCACGGTGGCGTCCAGATCGATCTTGCCTTCCTCGTAGAGGAGCCCGAGTAGCGCCGCCGTCATGGGCTTGGCGACGCTGCCGACGCGAAACCGCGAGGTGGCGCGCACCGGCACACGCTGCTCGAGGTCGGCCCAGCCGAATCCCTCGGCCCAGACGATCTGCCCGTCGATGCCGACCGACACCGATAGGCCGGGAAACCGATCCATCCGCTCGAGTACGACGGCGCGCGCCGCCTCGATCTTCTCGCCGAACTCGGAGTATGTTTGGCGAGCCTGCTGCGGAATGCTCCCGGCGAGCGCCGGCGAGCCGGCAGGCGCAGCGGCCGCGGGCAAGTTTGCCAGCCCACCGGCCAGCGCCAGCACAAAGGTCATCAGAAGAAAAGCGTGGGGTCGGTTTCTTCCCTGCAGGGTCATTTCCGTCGCTCCTGGTTCATTGCATCAAACGGTTGTACCGCGCCAGGATCTCGCGCAACCGGTCATGGTCCAGCGCCTCGGAGCGGTTGCCGTCTCTCCCGACCATGGTCTCGGCGGCGATCAACGCATTGATGATGGCCTCTTCCGTTGCCTCGACGGTGGCGTCGAACACGGGTGAGATTCGGGCGTTGCTGAGCATCGTGAGCTCGGCGACGGGCCGAGCGCTCGCGGCACCCGGATTGGCGGTGGAGAAGGCAACGAAAATGTCGCCCGAACCGTTACCCGCGGTGCCGCCCGTGCGCGCGACACCCAGGGCGGCGCGCCGCGCGATTCTCTTGAGCTGGTGGGAAAGCAGCGGTGCGTCGGTCGCCACGACGATGATGATCGAGCCGCGGTCGGTCTCGATGTCCTCGGCGTCCGCGCCGGCCGGCTCATCCCGGCCCGCCTCATCTTCCTGCATGATCTCGCGGCCCACCGGAACCCCGGCGATTGTGAGCTGCCGGCGGCCACCGAAGTTGGCCTGCACCAGAACCCCGACCGTGTAGGTCTCCCCACCGACCTCGACGATTCGCGAGGACGTCCCGATCCCGCACTTGAATCCGAGGCACCGCATGCCGGTCCCACCGCCGACGTTGCCTTCGTCGACCGGCCCGGAGGAGGCGTTCTCGAGCGCTTCGTACACGTGTTCCGGGCGAACGTGGAATCCGTTGATGTCGTTGAGCGAGCCGTCGTAGGTCTCGGCGACTACCGGTAGTGACCACGGTTGAAAGGCGAAGTGTCGCTCGGTCTGCCAGCCGATGATCGCGTCGCGCACCACGCCGACGCTGTGGGTGTTGGTGATTGCGATCGGCCCCTCGAGAAAGCCGGATTCCTCGATCCAGGTCGTGCCGGTCATCTCGCCGTTGCCGTTGAGCGCGAACCAGCCGCTGAATACCGGATCGGCCGGGTCGTCGCCGCGCGGGAAGATCACCGTCACGCCGGTGCGCACCGGACCCTCCCCGACGCGCAGCTCGCCTTCTCCACGGATCAGCGTGGTATGGGCGACGCGGACGCCGCTGACATCGGTGATCGCGTTCAGGGGGCCCGGCGATCCATCGAACGGCACGCCCAGATCCCTTGCCCTTGTCTTTTGCTGTGCCAACGCCGGTGCCGCTACGGCGAGCAGGGAGGCAACGAGCGCCAGTGCTGCCGGCGCTGAAATGAGGTGTGCGGCATCAGTGAGGGCGACGATCTTGTGAGCGAGCATGTTGAGCCTCTGTTTCGGTGGGTGGGGCGCGATCGTGGCTCGAGTCCGAACAGGCTACGCTATTCCGATCACGATCGACCAGCTCGCATATCCCGGCAAGTTCTACGCCCGGCTCGCCAACCCGCAGGCCCACACCAACGGCGGCTTCGGCGCTGTCGACGCGGCGGGCCTTCAATCAATATCCAGCGCAAGGCGAAACCCCTCGCCCCTCGCCGCCGAGCCTAGCCGAGCGTCAAGTGTGCACAGAGCGTGCTCCCTTGGCCGCTCCCGGGCCCAGGTCAGCGCGGCGCCGAGTTGCAATGCGTCCGTCGAGCGTAGGGGATGTCGCAGAAGGAGCCGTCCGGCGTGCTCGCGAACCCGCTCTGAGGCGAGCACCTCGTTCCAGGAGACTGCGAGGGTGGCGAGGCTACGGCGCGCGGCGTCCGCTTGGCTGGTTGCAAGCGTTGCATCCTTCTCGCGTCGGGCGATTGCCGACAAGCATTCGACCGGTGTCGCCCACCACACGATCATCGAAGGGTCCGACTCGAGAAGGCGGCGTGCCGCTTCGGTAGCGGGCTCGTCCAGAATGAGGGGGACGAGCGCCGAGGAATCCCAGAAGATCACCGCCCCTCCTCGCGCTCCTCGAGGACCGCCGCCCGCACGCGGCCTTCCGGATCGGCGGCGCGATCCTGCTCCCAAAACCCGGGATTTAGCGCCTCGGGCGCGAGCCGGACAAGGCCGGCTTCGGCGAGCTCGGTCAACTCGTTCGTCACGATCGTGGGCGGCAGGGGACTCATCATCGCTATGGGACGGCCACGCTCCGTAATCAGGACCGTTTCGCCCGCCTTTACCTTCCGGAGTTGCTCCGAGAGCTTGGCCTTCAGCCGCGAAACGGATATGACCCTGATAGTTGATTTCACGTGACTAGTCTAGTCATAACAAGCGACACGGACAACCCGCGCCGGGGCGCGGCAGCAGCGCAGCGCCGCTGAGTCCGACCAGCGTCGTGCGAATCCGGTCTCTTCGCGTGCTCACCGCCTCCGTGGGGGATTTCGCGCTCGGCTAAGTCTACTATCGGATCGAAACTGACCGGTCCGATCAGGAAAGGCATGATGCTGACGCCGTGACGACACCCGGATACAAGATCTGCACCCTGTGTGGAGAGGAGATCGTGATCGACGCGATCCTGTGTCGGCACTGCGGACAGATCCCCGGGCTGAGCCCTGCCGCGCCACCGCCACGGGCGCCGCGAGGCGGCACGGGGGCGCGGGTGATCGCGGCCGGATTGTGCTTCGCCTCGCTGGCGGTGGGGAGCGCCGGCTTCGGGCGGAGCAACGTGGTTCTCATGGTCGCCGGTGGGCTCGGTTTCACCGTCGGGACCGCTCTGTTTTTCTTCGGCCGGAGTCGAAGGCTTCAGCGTTGAGGGAGCGATCCGTGTGCGACAATACATCAGACGTTCAGGCGCCCCCGCGCCCGCTAGGAGGTGTTCACGTGTCGAAGTCGATCCTCAACAAGACGGCCGGCGCTCTCAAGGTTCCGCTGCCCCGCGGCAAGGCGCTCCGTCTGGGGCCCCACCAGACGGGCCATATATCGCACCACGATCTCGATCACCCGCCGCTCAAGAAGCTCATCGACGCCGGCACCATCGAGATCACGGAGGCGGACGGGAACGAAGCCGTTCCGGGCCAACGCCGGCGCGGCGAGGGGCCGGTTGGATTCTCCAGCCGCTGATCGACGATCACCTCGAGGAACCGCGCACGAGCCGGGGGCAGGTCAATCCGCTCAGCAACGTCCGGCGGCGATCGCCATCTCGTGGCACGGCGTCATCGATCGGGCCATCAAGCGCCAGCCTTCGTCTTCTTCCACGAACACGGCCATGAACTTCATCGGTGGGAGCCTGCCCACCGGCTGCATCTCTCCGTCGATTACCAGCTTGCCGACGAGCACCGCCGTTTTGCCCCAGAACGTCACCTGCTGGTCGGTGATCTCGACCCCCACGGCGGTGAAAGAGTTGGCGCCGGCAGTCGCCTGGCGCTTGTTTTCCACCACGCCCCCCGGCGCGACGACGACAAACTGGTCCAGGGCGATCTCTTGCAACAGCGTCGAGTCGTTGTCGAGGACCGAGCTCTCCGTCAGGGCACGGTTGAGCTCGATGATGGCTGCGGCCCGAGAGTCTTGAGCCGGCTCCTGACCGGCAGCCGCCGCCGTGAACAGAAACACTGCTGCCAGAAGCGGCCCCCACAGATTGCCCATTTTGTCCAAGATTGCACTCCCTCACTTTGTCCGGCGTTCCGGCGAGGATGGAAACGAGATGCAGCCTACCTGGAGTTGCGCGTGACTGTCGAGTTGAGCAGGTTGCTATCTCCCGTCCCGCGTATGCCGGTAGAATCCTTCCGCCTTCCCTTTATCTCGATCGCCAAGTTGGTGAGGCGAGCCACCGGGACCGCGAATTCAACCTGATGATGGAAGCAAGCCAAGAGATCGATATCCGCCAGGAGGTCCTGGACGCGGACAAGCGCATCCGACCGCATGTGCTCGAAACGCCGGTGGAGCGTTCGGTTTACTTGAGCGACCTGATCGAGGGGACGGTCTACCTCAAGCTGGACCTGCAGCAAACAACCGGCTCCTTCAAGTTCCGAGGCGCCAGCAGCAAGATCAACTCCCTGAGCGAGGAGGAGCTCGACCGCGGCGTGATTTCGGCTTCGACGGGCAACTACGCGCTCGCCATCGGGGAGGCGATGAAAAACCGTGGCCGCGAGGCAACGATCTACCTTGCCAACGACGTGCCGCAGGCCCGCATCGATTTGATCAAGGCCCACGGGCTCAACATCGTGATCCATGGAGATGTGGCCTGGGAGGCGGAAAAGAAGGCAAGAGCCGTAGCCGACGCGGAAGGCAAGATCTACGTGTCGCCCTACAACGACCGTTTCGTCGTCGGCGGACAGGGAACCTGTGGTCTGGAGATCTGGCGCCAGGTGCCATCCATCGACACATTGATCACGGCCTGTGGGGGCGCCGGCTTGGTGACGGGTAGCGCGGGTTACCTCAAGTCGTGCAACCCGTCCATCGAAACCATCGCGGTGTCGCCGGAGAACTCTCCCGTCATGCACGAATCCCTCGAGCAGGGAAAGATGGTGGAGATGGAGAGCTCCCCGACCTTGGCCGACACCTGCGCCGGCAATATCGACCTCGACACGATCACCTTCGAGCTGTGCCGGAAGTATGTGGACGAAATCGTCCTGGTGACCGAAGCGGAGATCGAGGATGCGATCAGGGTGCTGTTCGAGCACCACCGCCTGGTCACTGAGGGCTCGGCGGCCTTGAGCGTTGCCTATGTACTGACGCACCCGGAGCGCTTCAAAGGCAGGACCGTCGTGCCGGTCGTGTGCGGCAAAAACATCGGTACCGAGCTGTTCAAGAGCATCATCGCTTGACAGCTCGCGGCCCGGGACGCGTGCGGGATGAGGGGCTGGTGCGCGTCATTGGTGCCGGCGCACTCGGCCTGAGCGTTGTGAACATGGTGGTCGGCGCGAGCATTCCCCGTGCCGTGTTCATCCTCACCGTGTTCATGTTCTTGACCGTCGTCAACATCAGGGGCGTCGAGGCAGGCGCGATCTTGTTGTTCTTTGCCTTCAGCGGGGCGGAATGTGCACTGAGCGCCAGTGGAGAGATCAAGAACCCATCGAAAACCGTGCCGATGGGGTTATCGATGGGGATCGGCGGCCTTCTCGTGCTGTACGTCGGGCTACAAACGGTGGCGCAGGGCGTGCTCGGGCCGGAGCTCGCCAATCAAACCGAAGCGCCGCTGGCGGCGGTTGCGGTGGAAGTGTTCGGCGACTGGGGCGGCAAGCTGCTGCTCGCCGGCGTCGTTATTTCAATTTTTGGCGCGATCAGCGGCGACATGCTGGGCGCCCCGAGGGTCATATTCGCATCGTCGCTGGACGACAACCTGCCGAGGTTCCTGTCGAAGGTGCATCCAACGTACAAGACGCCCTACGTGGCCGTGGTTTTCTTCGCAGTCTTGGTGTGCGGGTTCGCGTTGAGTGGCACGTTCAGGTATCTGGCCGTGTTCGCAACCGGGTCGCTGCTGCTTGTCTACCTCGGCGTGGTCCTTGCCGTGCTGCGTTTGCGCCAGCGCGACGGACTGCCTGAAGCCGGCCAATTCCGACTGCCGTTCGGGCCACTCATTCCGTTATCGAGCTGCCTCATCGTCAGCTGGCTGCTCCTGCAAGTGCCGGCCGAAGAAGCCATCAGCATCGCCGGGCTTATCAGCGCCTCGGTCCTCGTATACGCCATTCGGGCTATGGTTCGGGGATCATGGCGCGGCACCAAGCCAGCGGTTTAGCCGCTGGAACCGCCTGGCGCATTGCGCATCGACAAGATTCGAATCGGTGCTTCGTGGCGCCGGTAGCCGGGCATGGGCTTCGCGGCAAGCCGCCAGCCGGTGGCTTGGCGTCAGGAATCGATTGGCGTCCCGAAGCCCTTCTCTTTGGCGGCCTGCAGCGTCTCGCTGGCCATGGCGGCGTCTTGGGCGCCCACGCCGGTCAGATCCGCAACCGTAATCTGCTCCTCCGTTTCACGGCCGGGGGCCTCGCCCACCACAATGGCTCCGAGCTCGACGCAGTCGTCGGCCCGTAACCGGCCGGCGTCGACGGCGTGGTGAATCTCGCCGAGCTCGATGCACTG
>SMVB01200416.1_pt1 | contig 28140 bp, 14 predicted proteins | sample 2456461 | NCBI WGS metagenome assembly SMVB01 (sample SAMN11095934, study PRJNA526329) | marine sediment metagenome | biome: Marine sediment; feature: Surficial sediment; material: Deep marine sediment; isolation source: Hadal surficial sediment | place: Pacific Ocean | collected 2014-05 | depth... | reverse complement strand
GTGCTGACCGCGCTCGAGGACGAGGACGGCGTGATTACGGTCAAGAAGTATCGGTTGGTGGTTCCTGAGTAGGCGCGCGCGCCGGACCGCCGCCCGTCCTGCACCTGTGCGCGAAGCGGGCCGGGAGCTGCCGTAGGGAGCGACAGGTCGGGGGCGGGTGGTGGGAGATCGAAAAAAATGAACCAGCTTCGCCTACCGCCCGCAGCAACTGACGCGTCCGGTCTCCGTTGATTTTGCGTTACTCGTAGAGCAGGTAGCGGCTGCGAATCTCCAGGAAGGCGGTCAGGTCCGCCTGCCAGGTGGCGGCGATCTCGGTGGGCGAGAGGCCGGCGCGCAGTTGCTCGACGACCTCGGGGCGGCCCCAGAGTCTCGGGAAGCGCTCGATTTCCCAGGTTTCGCCGTGCAGCTGGTGGAGCGTCGCGGCCAGCGTGATGGCGGTGAGGCCGGCGGCAAACGCGTCGCGGTCGGTGAGGATCAGGTCGACGCCGTGGCACAGCTCACCGGCGTGGACGCTGGTTTCGGGGGTGCGATCGCGGGGCACGAAGCGAAGCCCCGGCAAGCCGGCGGCGTTGAGCTCTTCCGCCAGTTGCCGCGCGTCGATCCATGGGGCGCCGAACCACTCGAAGGGCTCGTCGGTACCGCGCCCTACCGACACGTTGGTGGTCTCGAGGGGTCCGACGGCGGGGTAGAGCGTCGCCTGTGCCAGATTGCGCATGTTCGGCGACGGGTTCACCCACTGCAGGCCGGTGGCGTCGTACCAATCGGCGCGTCGCCAGCCGGTCATCTCGACAACGGTCAAATCGGCGCCGATGCCACGCTCTTCGTTGAAGTAGCGCGCCAGCTCGCCCATCGTCATCCCGTGGCGCAACGGAATGGGCGCAAAGCCGACGAACGACAGCTTGCCTTCGTCGAGCAAAGGGCCCTGAACGTGGATACCGGCGATCGGGTTGGGTCGATCGAGCACCACGATCGGCAGGCCGTGGGCGGCTGCTTCTTCCATCGCATACGCCATCGTCGTGGCGTAGGTGTAGAAACGCGTGCCGATGTCTTGGATGTCGAAGACCAGGCCGTCGAGCCCGGCGAGCATCTCACCGGTTGGCCGCCGCGTCTCACCGTACAGGCTGTGGATCGGCAGGCCACTGGTCTCGTCGCTGGTGCTCTCGACGCTGCCTTCCTCGACCCCTCGGAAACCGTGCTCCGGGGAAAAAATGGCGACCAGTTCGACCGCCGGTTCGGCTCGCAGCACCTCAGCGGTGAGGCGTCCGCGGCTATCGCGTCCGGTGAGGTTGCTGATCAAACCGATGCGCTTACCAGCCAGCGGGGCGAAACCACGCTGGCGCCAAACGTCGATCCCGACCCGCGCGCCGGAGGTCTGCCCGACCCGCGGGCTGACGAAACGTCGCGAAGGTGCCCGAGCGCTGGAGGGCGCCGCCGCGCCCGAGATGACAACCAACACCGTAAGCGCCGAGAGCACCACGACCCGACCGCCCCCAACCGGCTTGCGTGCCCGCGCCGGCACCATTGGACGGGCCCTCACGCGTTCACCATGGTCGGCTAGAGCCCGGATATCTCATCGGGTCACGCCCGCGCGCCATCGCGCTCGCGCAGCCGTGACCCGATGAGATATCTGGGCTAGACTGCCTTTTCTCGGGGCGGAGGTGTTCACGGAGGCTCAGATTCCCCTAGCACCAGGTGGGTGGGCACATGAACCATTCCAGCACGCCGAATCATAGCAGGGTGTTGCAAGGCTCCCACAATACATCGAGGTGCCCGACCAAGCGCAACGCCGTAGACCCGCGCGTCTGCACGCCCGCAGCGGAAGGGCGTTGAGATATGCGGGCTAACCCACGCGGTTGGCGCCTCGGCGGCGGTCTGGCCCTGCTGCTGGGCTTATGGGCGGTGTTGCCCGGAGAAGCGTTTCCGCCGAGCGCCGAACCGGTCCACGGGGGGGTGCCCGAGGCACCGCAGACACCAGCTCTGGTCGCGTCTCTCGACCCCCGCGAACCCCTGCCGCCGGAAGCGTCCGCCTGGGTTGAGTCGACGCTCGCGTCGATGACCCTCGAGCAGCGGGCCGGCCAGGTGATGATGGTGCGCGCCTTCGGCGAATATTACCCTGCCGATGCCACCCAACGCCGGCTGCTGACCGACATGGTGGCGTCGCTCGAGCTCGGCGGCGTGGTCTTGTTCCGTTCCGAGGCTTACGAGGCCGCCGCCCTGATCGCCGATCTGCAGCGGACGGCCGCGGGCTTTGGTCAGCCGCCCCTGTTGGTGGCCGCCGACTTCGAGTGGGGTGCCGAGTTCCGGGTCGGTGGCGCGGTGCCGTATCCGACCGCGATGGCGGTCGGTGCCACCGGCGACGTTGAGGCGGCCGAGTGGATGGGTCGCGCCAGCGGCCGCGACGCCCGCGCTCTCGGCGTCCACTGGATCTTCGCGCCGGTCGCTGACGTCAACAGCAACCCCCGTAACCCGGTCATCAACGTACGCTCGTTCGGGGAGAGCCCGGAGCAGGTCGGTCGTCTGGTCGCCGCCTTTGTCACCGGCGCCCAAGCGTCCGGGGCGATGGCGACCGCCAAGCATTTTCCGGGCCACGGCGACACCGGCGTCGACTCGCACATCGACATGCCGGTCCTGCGCGTTGACAGCCAACGGCTGCAAGCTGTCGAGCTCGCGCCGTTCCGCGCCGCCATCGAAGCCGGTGTCTCATCGATCATGACGGCGCATCTCTCGGTGCCCGCGATCACCGCCAACGAGCAGCTGCCGGCGACGCTGTCCCGGGCGGTGCTCACCGACCTGCTCCGAAACCAGCTCGATTTCAAGGGTTTGGTGGTGACCGACGCGATGGAGATGGGTGGTATCAACCGGCACTGGTGGAGCGGCCAGGCGGCGGTGCAGGCACTGGCTGCCGGCGCCGACATGGTGTTGCTGCCGCCGTTTCCGGCCGCCGTGCGTGGCGCCATCGTGCGTGGCGTGCAGAACGGTCAGTTGCCCGCCGAGCGCCTCGAGGCGGCGGTTCGCCTCGTCCTCCAGTACAAGGCTCGGCTCGGCCTCCACCTGGGGCCTGCCGCAACGTCGCTCGCCGACTTGCCCGATCGATTCGCCCCGGCGTCGGACGCGGCGCGAGCCGAGGAGGTCGGGGCGGCCGCGGTGACCCTGCTGCGGGACCGGCGCGGGATCTTGCCGCTTGACGCCCGCGACCGGCAACGGGTCCTGGTGGTCGGCATTTCCGACACCGACACCGCGGTTGACGTGGCGACGTTGTCGAGCTCGCTGCGAGCAAGCCTCGGCGACGTCACCACCCGCAGCATCGACGGGCGTACCAGCGGCGATGACGCCGCGGCGCTGATGATCGAGGCGGCGCGCGCCGGCGTCGTGGTGATGGCGGTGCGCGCCCGGGTGCGCTCGAATCAGGAAAAGATCACGCTTCCCGACAAACAGCAGCGCTATGGCCAGATGCTGTCGAGCCTCGACGTTCCGGTGATCCTGGTGGCGCTCGGTAGCCCCTACGTGGTGAGCGCCTTTCCCGAAGCCGACGCCGCGGTCGCCGCGTATGGATGGTCTCAGCCCCTGCAACGCGCCCTGGCGTCGGCGCTCACCGGCAAGACCGGCTGGTACGGCCATTTGCCGGTAACCGTGCCGGGTGTCTATCCGCTCGGGTTCGGGATCGAGAAACCGGCCTTGGACGCCGCCCTGCAAGCGCCGGGGAGCGGCGCCGGCGCCGAGTCACGGGAAACGGGCGCGACGCTTGAGCCCAACGATCTGGCGGCGGCGCGGGATTCCCTGCAGCGGTTCGTGGACTCACGGGGGTTTCCCGGCGCCGTCTACGCCGTCGGGCACCGCAACGTTCTGGTCGAACTGGGCGCGGTAGGCAGCATGAGCTACGACGATGGCGCGGCGCCGATGCCCACGGATGCGGTGTTCGACCTCGCTTCGTTGACCAAGGTCATCGCCACGACCACGGTGGCGATGAAGGCGGTGGAGGCCGGCCGCGTCCGACTCGACTATCCGGTGCAAGCCTACGTTCCGGAGTTCAACGGCGCCGGCAAGGAAGCGGTGACCGTTCGGGATCTGCTGCTGCATGTGTCGGGGCTGCCGGCCTACATCCGTTTCTTTCTCGACTACGACCCCGAGCAATTAGGGCCCCAGACCCGCGCCGACATTCTGCGTCGCATCACGGCCACGGATCTCGAATCAGCGCTCGGTGAACGTTACGCCTATTCCGACCTGGGCATCATCCTGCTCGGCGAGATCCTCGACCGTGCCCTCGGGGAAAGCTTCCAGACCTACGCAATGCGGGAGATCTTCGCGCCGCTCGGTATGACGCAGACGCTGTGGAACCCGCCCGACGAGTGGCTCGGCAGGATTCCGCCGACCGAGCAGGATTCGTGGCGTGGCCGCGTGGTGCATGGCGAAGTTCACGACGAGAACGCCGCCGCGATGGGTGGTGTCTCAACGCACGCCGGATTGTTCTCGACCGCCGGTGACCTGGCGATCTTCGCCCAGATGCTGCTCAACGGCGGCTCTTACGACCACGTCCGAATGCTGCAGGAATCGACCATCCGTCGCTGGACGCGCAGGCAGAACGAGCCCGAGGGCAGCAGCCGCGCCGTCGGCTGGGATACGGCGTATCCGAGCCAGAGCTGGACGATGTTTTCGGAGCGTGCCTACGGGCACACCGGGTTCACCGGTACGTCGATGTGGATCGACCCGGAGCGCGATCTCTTCGTCATTCTGTTGACCAACCGCGTGCACCCGACGCGTGAGAACGTGCAGATCCGCGAGGCCCGGATCGCGTTCCACGACGCCATCGTCGAGGCCGTCGATCGGCTCAGGTGAGCGGCGACGGGCAACCCTTGCACGAGCTTTCGACCGCCGAGCTTCTGGCGGTCTTGGAGGCTGCTGACGGCGACGCTCTACGAGCGGCGCACGCCGCGACCGTGCAGACGGCGCTGGTCGTCGATGCGGTGGTGCGCTGCTGGCCGCAGGGCGGTCGCCTGATCTACGTCGGCGCCGGCACCAGCGGTCGCATCGGGGCGCTCGACGCGGCCGAGTGCCGTCCTACGTTCGGTGTCGACGAAGGGCGGGTGCGGGCGGTGATCGCCGGCGGGACCCGAGCTCTGGCGCACGCTGTGGAGGGCGCCGAGGACTGCGAGGAGGCGGGCAGGGAAGCGATCGAAGAGCTCGATGTCGGTGCGGCGGACGTCGTAATCGCGCTGTCGGCGAGCGGTGCGACCCCGTTCACCTGCGCGGCGCTCGAAGAGGCGACGCGACGCGGTGCCACCGGCGCGGCGATCACCTGCTCGGCCGGCAGCCGGCTTGCCGCCGCCGCCCGGATTCCGGTCATCCTCGCCGTCGGACGCGAGGTCATCGACGGCAGCACGCGGATGAAGGCGGGGACGGCGCAAAAGCTCGTGTGCAACGCTATCTCGACCGCAGCTTTCATTCGGCTCGGACGGGTCTGGGGAGAGCACATGGTGGCGGTTCGTACCAGCAACGACAAGCTGCGGCTGCGGGCCACCGCGATCCTGCGGAAACTCGCCGGCTGTAACGACGAAGAGGCCGCCGGCGCGTTGCTCGCGGAGGCCGGCAACGACCTGCCCACCGCCCTTGTCATGGCGCGCAGCGGTGTGGCGCGGGAGGCGGCGGAGCGCTACCTCGAGCGCGCCCACGGAGATGTGCACCGCGCCCTGTCGCTGGCCGGCGACGGCTTGTCGTCGTGACAACGGCGGCCGTCAACGCGCTCATCGTCGTGGCCTACTTTGCCCTGACGCTGTGGATCGGGCGACGATTCGCCGGCCCGCAAGGCACGCTCGACGACTACATGCTCGCCGGCCGCAACATTCCGTGGTGGGCGGCGGCGTTCTCGATCGTCGCCACCGAGACCTCGACGCTGACGTTTATCGGGCTGCCGGCAATCGCCTACGGTGGTGATCTGACCTTCCTGCAGGTTGCCCTCGGCTATGTTGTCGGCCGCTTCTTTGTTGCCCTGGTTCTGGTGCAGGGCTACTTCGACGGCCGCTTCAGCACCGCCTACGAGGTGCTCGCCGTGCGCTTCGGCGGCAGCGCCCAGACGACCGCGGCGCTCGTGTTCGTGGTCAATCGGGTGATGGCCGACGGGGTGCGCTTGTTCGCCACCGCGCTGGTGCTTGTCGAGCTGCTGCCTCTGGGCCTGCCGGCGGTCGCCCGGTTGCCGATGTCGATCGCCCTGGTGATCGGGGTGACGCTCTACTACACGTTGCGCGGCGGGTTGCGGGCGGTGATCTGGAACGACTTTGCTCAGCAGATCATCTACGTGGGGGGAGCCGCGCTGGCGGGTTGGATCCTGCTGCGGCGCATCCCGGGAGGGTGGGCGAGCGCCGCGCCCGGGCTCGCCGCCGCCGGCAAGCTGCAGTGGCTGGACCTCAGTTTCGATCTGAGCCCCGAGTTCTTCGCTGTGCCGTACACGTTTCTGGGTGGGCTCATCGGTGGCGCCGTGCTGACGGCGGCGACCCACGGAACCGACCAGATGTTCGTCCAGCGGCTGCTGGCGACCGGCTCGCCGCGGCGCGCCAAGCAGGCGGTGGTGGCCAGTGGCTTCCTGGTGTTCGCCCAGATCGCTTTGTTCTTGTGGATCGGCACGTTGCTGTACGCGTTCTATCAGGCGGTGCCGCCCGCCGTGCCGTTCGCTGCCAACGACACCGTGTTTCCCCGCTTTATCGCCGAGGAACTGCCGCTCGGGCTCGGTGGCCTGGTGATCGCCGCGGTCTTCGCCGCCGCCATGTCGACGCTGTCGTCATCGCTCAGCTCCCTGGCCTCGACAAGCACGATCGACCTGTGGCGTCGCGCCATAGGGTCCGGGCCGCAGGAAGGGGCCGGCGTCGGTGACGCCGAACAGAGCACACAGGAGGCGTTACGGATGTCGCGTCGCTTTACCGTCGGGTGGGCGTTCGGCCTCGCGGCGGTCGCCTTCGTGGCCCAGGCTTGGGGTTCGGTGCTCGAGGCGGGTCTGACGATCACCTCGATAACTTTCGGCGCGGTTCTCGGGATCTTCCTCGTCGGAAAGACCGGTTGGCGCGTTGGCGCGAATCAAGCGTCGATCGCCATGCTTACCGGGATAGGTCTGTTGATTCTCGTTCAACAGCTACCGCGAATCGGGGCGCTGCTGGGCTACGAGCTCATCGGTGTGGCATGGACCTGGTACACGCCGCTCGGCGCCCTTGCGACCGTCGCTTGCGCCGGCCTGTTGTCGCTCAAGAGCGGCGGGTGGAGCGCCACAGGCGACGAAGGCTAGCAGGCCGTGCGGATTGTCGTGGTCGGGACCATCGTTGCCGATACCATCGAGGCCGCCGACGGGAGCTCGGCCGAAAGCCTCGGTGGCATTGCCCACACGGTTTCAGCGCTGGCCGCAATGGCCGACGGGGCGCACACGATTGTTCCGTTGTGCCGGATCGGTGAGGACTGTCGCGAGCGTATCGAGAGCTGGGCGGCCCTCCTCCCCGGGGTCTCGCTCGAGGCGGTGTTGCGCACGAGTCGAGCCAACCCGCGAGTGCAACTCTCGTATGCCGCCACGGGTCGTGCCGGCGACCGTGTGGAACATCTCTCGCACGCCCCACCGCCGCTCACCGACAGCGACGTAGAAGCCGCCGCCGGGGCCGACGTCGTGGTCGTGAACTTCATCACCGGGAACGACTGTACCGAGGCGGCCATGCGCTCGCTGCGGGCAAGCTGTGACCGCGTCTACCTCGACGTCCACAGCCTGGCGCTCGGGACAGACGCAGACGGTTCGCGTCACTATCGCTGCCGCGATGATTGGTGGTCGTGGCTCGGGTGCGCCGACGTCGTTCAATGCAACCTCGCCGAGGCGGCGACAATCTGCGGCCTCGACCCGGCGAGCGTCGAGGGGGTGGAAGCGACCGCGGCGGTCGAGAAGATGCTGCAGCGGAGTCCGCCGAGGGGCGGACCCCCCGGTGGCCGATCGGGTCCCGGCGTGTGGTTGCTTACGCTCGCGGCCGATGGTGCGACGGTCTTCGATCGACGTAGCGGCGCGGTGGTGTCGACGCACGTGCCCGCCCCCCTCGTCGACGCCGTCGATCCGACCGGCGCCGGCGATGCGTTCGGCGCCGGTTACGTGTGCACGTGGCTGAACGGCGCCGAGCCCTATGAAGCGACCCGCGGCGGCGTGCGCAGCGGCTCGGTGGCGTGCGCCAGCATCGGGGTGCCGTCGCTGGCGGCGTTTCAAAAAGGGTTGTTGTCGCTCATCTGACGCTCGAGGAAGCTCACGACCTCGCGCAGGCTGCCGGTTTCGCTGTGCACCTCGCGGATGCGGTGGAACGCCGGGCGGACCTTGAGAATGGCGAGGTTGTCGAGCAACTCGGCGTGACATTCCAAGCGCTTGGCGATGGGCTCGAGGTTCTCGACGACCTCGTGGACCAGCTCGTCGAGTCGTTTCAGCTCGCCGGTGTCGTTGGCGATCAGCACCGCCTTGTCGGCGTAGCGTGCGGCGCGCCATTTGTTCTCGGCCACGATCCAGTGACGGTTCAACGGCAGGAACTCTCCGCAATCGTACAGCTCGCTGAGCCGCACGATCAGGCACTGGATCAGAGCCGCCAGCGCAATGGTTTCGCGCGCCGTGGGCAAGGCGTCCGCGATTCTGACCTCGATCGTCCCGAACACGGGGTGCGGCCTAATGTCCCACCAGATCTCGCGAATCGATTGGATGGCGCCGGCGTTCATGAGGGTGTTCATGAAGCGCTGGAACTCGCCCCAGTTGATCATGCGGTAGGGCAGTCCCGCGGTCGGCAACGACTCGAAGATCTTCACCCGCACCGAGGCCAGCCCGGTGTCTTCGCCGTGCCAGAACGGGCTCGACGCCGATAGCGCCAGCAAGTGGGGCAAGAAGGTGGTCAAGGAGTTGGAGATGGCGATTGCCTTCTCGCCGCTGCTGACACCGACATGAACGTGGACGCCGAAGATCATCAAACGGCGAGCCGGCCACTGCATACGATCCTGGAGTTCCTGGTAGCGTGCGGCGTCGGTGATTTTCTGGGTTTCCCAGTGCGAGCTCGGATGCGTGCCGGCGGCGATCAGCCCGTATCCCAGCTCGGCGCTGGTCGTGCGTAGGGCCGCCAGGCGCTCGGTGAGCGAGGCACGCGCCTCGCCGACGTTCCTGCAGGGGCCGACGTTGAGCTCGACCGTCGACTGCAGCAGCTCCTCCTTGGCGTACGCTGGCTGGTTGAACGCCTCGAGAATCTGTGGGCCGCCGGGGGCGAGCTCACCGCTCTCGGGATCGATGATCTGGTACTCGACCTCGATGCCCAGTGTCGGGTCGGGCGAGCCGTTGAAGGTGATGCGGCTGATCTTGCCGGTTTCGGGCGAGTACCAGGGATGCTGGCTGTCGGACTCGGCCGGGATCGTCATCGTTCGAAGGCCACCTGGAGGCTCACCGGACGGTAGCGTGGGCCGCTCCCCGGGATCGTGACGTCGATCGTCACGATGCCGGCGTCCGGATAAGCGGGTTGCAGGTTCGGTAGGCCCGTTACCTGGCTTACCCTCCACGGGGTCGTGAGCCTAAGCGTATACGTTCGCCCGGGCAACCCTTCGAGCTCGATGTCCATCACCCCGCCGGAGTAGTGAGCCTCGATTACCCGCAGGCCGCTGGAGGGCGCTCCCGGCTGCAGGTAGGTGCGCGCCTCGGTCAGCCGATCGGGAATGGGGGAGATCAACCGCGGGAAGGGATCGTGGACGAAAGTGATCGTCGTCAGGTCGGCGGTGGGTCGCACGACGACGGTCGCCAGGCGGTCGGGGGAGCGCTGCTCTACAGTGGGCTCGTCGACGATCTCGGCGCCGACAACGTTGGGGTCAAGGGCGACGTTGACGTCGATAGGAACGTGGGTGCTGAACCGAAGATCGATGTCCCGGTCGCCGCTCCAGCGGTCGACCTGGAACTGAATGCGATCTACTCCCTGTCGCACCTGGAGGCGGAACTGGCTATTGCCGACCCGCACCCGGTCGACGTTTACTCGGGCCCAGTTGGCCGGCAGGTGGGGGCTGATGCTCACCCTGTTGTTCGGCGCATCGGGGCGAATGCCGAGCATGCCCCAGACCACCGGTAAGACGGTCATTGCCTGGGCGGCGGCGGCGTGGGCGGCGCCACCGAGTGGCGCCAACACTTGCTCGTCGAACGCGGCGGTTGCGTAACCGGGGTTGGCCTGCTCGAGCAGCAGCAAGTTGGTGTAGGTGTGCGCGAAGCCGGCATCCGGGCGGTGGTTGGCGTACTCGGCGAGCGCCGCCCATCCGGTGAACACCGGGCTGACCAGCCCGGCGGCGACCGTCGGCAGGCCGGTCGGTGGCGGCATCGGGATGGAGGCGATCTCGTTGGCGGGTGTTTCGGGCGGGGGCGCGTGGGACAGTAGGCTAACCCCCCAGTCGCGGGAGAGAGCGGCGCTCGAAAACGAGTCGAGGGCCGGGATCACGATGCCGGGATCGAGGAGGCCGAAAATCATCGGTACCGCGGGCAACACCGTACGTGTGCCGACGAACGAACCGTCTACCCGCTTGGCGAAGTTGAAGCGCCGCTCGGCAGGATCAAAGAACTCGTCCCTGAGGATCATCCGCACGCGGGCCGCAGCTTCCCGGGCACGGGTGGCGTCGTCGTCCTCGCCGGCGATCTCGGCCAGGCTTGTCGTCGCGTCGAGGGCGGCGCCCCACAGGCCGGCGAGATGGATGGTTGTTTGTACGATCGGGTCGCTGCTCCAGCGGTCGAGCTCGCCGAAGCCGTTGACCAGCCCGTCGTCTTCGGGGTCGGCGCCGTAGAGGTAACCGACGGCGCGTTGCGCCGCCGGCCAGAGCTCCGCGAGGAGGTCCTCGTCGCCCCAGGCGCGCAGGTGGTTCTCGAGGGCAATGAGAAACAGGGCCGTATCAGCGATCCGGTTGGCGATGACCTCTTGCGCCGCACCAGTCGAGGTCGGCATGCGGCCGTCGACGCCCTGGTAGCGCGCCGCGAGGCGCAAGGTCTCGGCGGCGAGGGCTCGATCTCCGTAGGCGTCGGCGGCCATTGCCGCCCACAGGGCGCCGCTGCCGAAAGCGTTCGGCGTTGCCACCCAGGCGTCGGCCGGGTCGAGGGATCCGAAGCCCGAGATCATGCCGCTGCCGGCGTTGGGCAACGTCGTTCGCAGCGCCTCGATGCCGACCTTTGCCCACTCGAACGCCTTCAAGAAACCATTCCCGGGTACCTGCAGGCCCATCGTTCGGCGGTCGAGAAAGTCGCGATAGTAATCGGCGTTGTCCGCCCAGGCGCGCCCCGGGGCCCCGATCAGCTCCTCAAAGGCGGCGTCGATGTTGAGCTCCGCCTCGGGGCCGCCGACAATGACGATCGGAAGCAGAGAAGATCTGGGGGGTGTGGTTTCGAGGTGAACCTGCAACGCGACCCTGGAGGCGTCGGACGACACCGGGCCGGGCCTCTCCACGCCATCTTCCGGGGGCCGCAAGGGGACGAACAAGCCCGCCTCGTTGAGATGCTCGTCGGGTCGGAACCCGAGGATGTAGGTCTGAGTCTCGCGGCCGAAACCGGCCTTGACCGCAAAACCGGTCCCGTCGCGCCACACCACCGCCTGGGCGCCGGCATCCCAGCCGATCTGCGGATTGCCCGCCTGGGTGCTCGCCCGGGCTCGGCTTGGCTCATGCTGTGCCTCCCACGTCGCGATCACCTCGACCGACGCCGGACTGCGGAGCACCAACAGGCCGACGAGCGCCGAGTAGCGCCGGTCGACGGTCAGATAGAGCCGTAGGTCGAGCTCGCCGTCGTTGTAGAAGAGCACGACGCCCTCCGGGCGGACCGTAAAGGTGCGGTCGCCGGACTCGGGATCGTCGAGCCAGGTTACGCCGCGATCCGGGCGCACGATGCCGAAGCGGAGCCCGCGCAACAGCAGCTGCGGGTGGACCCGGAAGGTATCGACGCGCCCTAATTGCGATCCGACCGCGACCGCTTGCGGCGAGGCCAGGGTGAACGGCATCTCGACGTTCGGGTAACGGACGATCTCCGGGCCCGACGGGCTGCCCTCGACCATGTTGACCGCGACCTCCGTATCGGCGAGCGGCGGCAGAGACGTGGGCGGCATATCCACGGCCTCGTAGTGCGACGCGCTCGGGATCGGGGGGGTCCAATAGATAGCGTCCCCGTCCATCGCCTCGGGTTCGTCCGCCACCGGCACGATGCCCCCCGCGCCGGCGGCGTCGGAGGCGGCACGGGCTCCGAGATAGCGGAGCGCATCGGTCGCCAGGCGCTCGAGGTGCGGTCGGTTGTGGTTGTCGGCGTCGGCGAAATAGAAGTGTGCGCCGAGGGTCAGTACGCCGCCGCCGCCAACGAACGTCGACGGATATTCGATGCCCACCTTGGTGGTCGTGTCGACGCCGCGTTCACTCTTGTGCATCGCCCAGACGCGCCCGTTCTGCGGCCACCGATCGCCGCTGTACGCGACTGCCGCGCGGGGTGGAAAGGAGCTGTTCGCCGAGGTGAAGACACCGCCCCAGAAAAAATCGAGAAGGGCGTGGCCGCGGCGCGATTGAAGGCCGCCGAGCTCAGATTCCGAGGCGAAGCCGGCGTCCATCGTCACCGTGTCGGGCGGCGACGGCTCGATCCCGAGAGGTACGACATACGAAGCCGCGACCAAACTGAGCAGCGCGCTGCCGCCGCCCTGCAGGTGGTCGCGGACCGCTTGCAGGGTGTCGGGGCGCACCGCGATCGACGGAAGTGCCTCCTCCGCGGCGTAGTGCCACCAGATGACCTCGTTGCGACCCAGGTCGGTTCCGGGCAGATCGATCATCTGCACCTGCCGAACGTTGAAATCCTCGCCATCCAGACCGTCCAACCAGGCCCAGGCCGCCGCTTCTTCCGCCGGCAGAGCTGCCGGCGGCGAGCTGGTGAGAAAGATCACCGACGGAAGCGTCGGGTCGCCGGCGACGCCGACCCCGCCGGAGATCTCCATTAGTCCGCCCTCGCAACCCACGCCGCAAGCGGCGGCGAGCAACGCTACGACCAGCAGGAGTGATGGCTCGCGCCCGCGCATCAGCGTATTGGTGAAGCGACCACCTCGAGCGGGAGCCGTACGATCTTGTGCTCGTCGGCAGGCGGATCGGTGATGACGAGCTGCACGAAGTAGTTTCCCGGAGGCATCCCGGAGGGGAGCGGAATCATCCCGTGGTGGACGCCGCCGGCGGCGCGGCGCATGGCAAGTGGAAAGAGACGGGTTCCCTGCTGCCCCGCATCGGGATCGGCGGTTTCGAGAAACACCTGGCCCGAGAAGATCGGGCGCTGGCCGCCGTAGACCTCGACGAAGGCGATGACGTTCTCGCCCCGTAAGAACCGGCCGAGGACGACGGGATGTATGCGACCGGCTTCGTCGATGGTGACGAGCAACGGATCGCTGACCCCCCATTCGTTCTCGTCGGCGTACGGCGGGATCTCGATGTCGATCGATGCCGCTCCGATCCGTCCGGTGACGTTGTCGACCACGGCGACGTTGAAGGTATAGCTGCCGGGTCCGAGGGTCCACTCGTGCTGGTAGGCAAGGTAGCCGACCAGCGTCGGGATGAGTGGGCTGTTGTCCGCGGATACGAAGCGGCCGTCGTCGGTGGAGCGCGCTATGAGCTGCTCGTGGGCCTCGTCGATGACTCGAGTGCCTTTGAGCGCCACCGAATGGAGGTCGAGGGAAACGCGCCGTTCGCCGTCGGGGGTCAGCATCAGGCCGACCTCGGAGCCGTCGACCGCGACCGCTAGTAGAACGTTTGGCCCGCCGCCCGGCGGCCGCGAGCCGAACACCTGAACCTCGACCGGCAGGTCGGTCACCGCGCCGGGAAGCGCCAGCCCCGCCCTGATCAACCGCCTTATGCGATCCTCGGGGGCATGATCGACGTAGCCGCCCCGCGCCCGCACGTCGGTATCGTCGCGCGATACTTCGACCCGTATCTCGTGGTAGTCGCCGTCGCCGTCGAGCGAGGGGGGCTCGTAGGTGAGCAGGTAGAAGCGGCTGGTATCCGCCTCGATTTCGTCCAGGATCATCTCGATGTCGGTCGCCTGGATGAAGGCTTTGCCGCCAGTTTCCGCCGCCGCCATGCGCATCGAATCGCGCAGCCCGTCGAGCGACTGCTGCACCGCAGGGGTGCTGAGAAGGGCGGCGCCGCGGCCGAGCTCGACATCAAGGGCGACGCTACGGGTCTCCACCAGTAGCGACGGATCGACCGAGTAGATGCTGACGTTCGAGCCGTTGGCGGCGCGATGCAGCATCTCCTGGGCGGCCTGGATCTGGGCGTCGGGGGAGACGATGTCGAAGCGCGCACCGGCCATTCCTTCGGCTTGGAAGTCCGGGTCCTGGGCGAAGATCGCCGTGTACGGGCCGCCCTGCATGAGCTTGATGCCGGTCGAGACCCACACCAGCGCGGTGCGTCCGGGACGGGTCCACAGGGCATCGGCGAAGCTGGTCAGGAGCTGGTAGGTGGCCAGCGAGCGGTTGCGCTCCTCGGCCTCGAAGGTGCGCGCCTTGGCGATGGCGAGCTGGCGTAGCGACTCAGGAGAGGAGTAGGTGTTGGTCAGGTCCTCGACGATCTCGAACATACGCCGGTTCATCGAGCCACTGAAGAACGGCGCCTGGCGAACGGTTTCGGCGGCAGCGCGCATCGTCTCGACGTCGTAGCCGAGGGGCGCAAGCTCCTGGAGCCGGCCGACGTTGTCGACCATATAGGCGGCGCGTGGGATCTGCGGGTTGTCGGTTCGCTCCAGCAGGTCGCTCCAGGCGTCGCCGAAGCGCGCCCTCGCTCGCGGGCTGAGGCTGGGACCGTCGATGAGAAAGATAATGGCACCGAGCTCGCTCGCCGCCGAGGGGGCAGGATCGCCGATCGCCTCGCCAGCTTCGTTGGCAGTCGGTACTGCGGTCGGGCTGCGGCGGGAGACGGCCTCGCCGGAGGTGACCTCCACCGGTTGACTCTCGCCCAGCAGCGGGTGGATTTCCCCCGCCACCAGGTCGATCAGCTGGACGGCGAGGATCTCCTGCTCCTCCCCGTCTTCGAAGACGACGAAGTCACCCGCTTCCAGGTCGGTGACGAAGTTGCCGTCGCCATCGGTGACGATTACGTCGACGCGCACCCGCGAGACCATGGCGTCGAACATCTGCGGCTGCTCGCCTTGCGGGATGCGCATGGCGTCCTCGAGCGTCTGGCCCGAGCGCCCCCGCTGGCCGCCGCGCATCTGCGGCTGGTCGGTAACCGATCCCGCCGGTACGGCGAGTGCCAGGGCCGCGAGAGCGACGCCCACGAGCGCGATGGGGGCTCGAAATCGGGTGTATTTCATCGTCTGGGAAACCGAGGAGGAATGGTGCGAGGCCGGTCGGGAACAACTCCAAGCGGGAGCTTCGAGGTCAAATTCTATCACCGGGCGGGTCGCAGGCGTCAGGAACAGGTGTCATCCTGTGGATGAAGCGCAGGGCATGCTTCCCCGAGTTGATCCCGATTCTCACCACGGCTTGCTAGGAGATCTATTGAGCGATTCTCCGGCGCTGTCGGAGCGCCGCCCCACCCGCGCCGTTGCCATCGGCACGGTGACCGTCGGTGGCGGCAACGCGATCGTCGTGCAGTCGATGTGTGCCACTCATACCCAGGACGTGGATGCCACGGTCGAGCAGGCGAATGCGCTTCACGAGGCCGGCGCCGGGGTGGTTCGTCTGGCGGTCGATTCAAAGAAAGACGCCGAGGCCGTCGCCGAGATTAGCCGTCGCACACCGGCGAACCTCTGCATCGACCTACAGGAAAGCTACCATCTGGCCACCGACGTCGCTCCGTTTGTCGCCAAGCTGCGCTACAACCCCGGCCACCTCTACCACCACGAGAAGTCCCGGAGCGCCGCCGAGAAGGCCCGCTTCATCGCCGACACCGCCGGCGAGCACGATTGCGCGGTGCGCATCGGCGTCAACTGCGGCTCGGTCGATCCGGCGCTCGCCGACGAGTTCGGCGAGGACTCGGTCGGCGCCATGGTGGCGTCGGCCGTCGAGCACTGTGGCTACCTGGACGACGCCGGCTTCAGCCGCTACGTCGTTTCGCTGAAGGACTCCGACCCCAAGAAGGTCATCGAGGGCAACCGGCGCTTCGCCGCCGAGCGCCCCGACGTGCCGTTGCACCTCGGCGTTACCGAGGCCGGGCTGCTGCCCGACGGCGCCATCAAGACCCGGATCGCTTTCGAGCAGCTGCTCAGCCAGGGGATCGGCGACACGATTCGGGTGTCGCTGACGCTTCCCAACCCGCGCAAGCCCGAAGAGGTGCGCATCGGCCACGAGATCCTCGACGACATCGCCGCCGGTCGCTTCCGCTCGGTCCCCGATTTCGGCAACGACACCCTCAACATCATCTCGTGCCCGTCGTGCTCACGGGTCGAGAACGGGGCATTCGTCGAGCTTGCCGAACAGGTGCGCGAGATGTCGCGCTACGCCGCCCACCACGCCCTGACGATCGCGGTGATGGGATGCCGGGTGAACGGCCCCGGCGAGACCGACGACGCCGACCTCGGTCTCTGGTGCGGCCCCACCCACGTCAACCTGAAGCGCGGTCCGGAATCCGTCGGGGCCTTCGCCTACGACGAGATCTTGCCGCGGTTGCGGCAAGAGCTCGACAAGCTGATCGTCGAGCGCGGCTGACCGAATCGGCGCGCCAGTGCTGCGTTGCGCTTACTTCGGGTGCCCAACCTACTGACAAGCACGCCTCCGCGCCCGAATCGGCGCCCGCCTTGTCCCCCACGCCGTCGCGCTGGCTCGCTACAGCACCCGTGGAGAAGTCCGGATGTGATCACCCGCCGCGCCGCCGGCGCGGTCAGGGCAGCGATCGCACTCAGGCTCGGTTAGCGGCCCCCGGTCGGCCCCGGCAGCCGGTCGAGCTCCTCGCGACCACCCCCGGTCCCCGCGTCGTCGATGTGTACGCCGTAGGTCTGCAGGATCGTTCCCTTGTTGAGCTCGAGCTGGGCGATGTTGATCTGTAGCTGGATGATCGCCTGGAGCTCGGAAAGCTGCGCGTTGGCGAAATCGTTCTGGAAGGTGAGCACATTGAAGTTGGTGCTCGTTCCGACCTCGAACTTGCGCCTTTCGGCCTCGAGTTGGCGTTCGGAAAGCTCTCGGCTCAGCGTCGAGGTGGAGACTTGCTGCGCCAGGTTCTCGACGTTGCGCACCTGCTGGCGCACGTTGTAGCTGAGCTGTTGCTCCGCCTGCGTGTACGCCGTCATCTGCTGGCGCTGGCCGATCTCGCTGGTCGCCACGCTAGCCTTGCCCGAGCGATTGTGGAGCGGCATGGTAATCGTCGCGCCGAGTGTCCAGGTATTGAAGTCGCCCGAGAAGATCTGCCCGAGCGCGGTTCCCAGGCCAGTCGAGATGGTCTCGATGTCACCGCCACCGAAGCCGCTCAGCAACCGGCTTCCGGCCCGACCCTGCAGGTTGAAGCTGGCGTTGACGGTCAGGTTCGGCAGCAGCTGGTTTTTGGCGCGGGAGAGGTTGAGCGCGGCGCTGCGCAGGCCGAGGCGCTGCTGCGCCAGGCCGGGGTCGTTTTCGAGCGCGATGCGCACGGCGGCCTCGACGTCGATCGGCGCGACGTCTTGCTCGGGCTCCTCGGTGGGAATGAGGTCGTAGGCGAAGGGATCATCGACGATCACATCGAAGTTGAGGAGCTCTTTCAATTGATCCTGCGTGTTCTCGAGCCCGTTTCGTGCCTGGAGCAGTGAGAGCTCGGCGCCCGCGGCGGCTGTTTGCGCCTGCACCGTCTCGATGGGCGCCAACGTGCCGATCTCGACCTGGATCCGGTTGCGTTGGTACTGCTGCTCGGCTTGATCGAGCGCGTTCTCACGCACGCCAACCACTTCGGACTGGGCTCGCAGGTTCCAATACGCAGAGATGGTCTGGAACACGATGTTTTGCACCTGTCCGCGGAAGCTCTCGAGGCTGGAGTCATAGTTGTTCATCGCCACCCGGATGCCGGTGCGATTGACGTCGCCGCGGTTGCGCAGCAACGGCTGGCTGATGTTGCCGCTGAAGCCGGCCGTGAGCGTCGGATTGAAAGTCTGCAGCTCATTGTTCGTCGAGCCTCGCGACGAGGAGTAGTTGAGGCTGTAGTTGGTGCCCCACTCGAGGTTCTCGGACCAGGAGAAGCCGCCGCTGAGGTTCTGCTGGGTGATGATGTCGCCACCCTCGATCTGGTTGGTCGAGGGGCTGGAACCGCGGGAGAACCTCTGGGGAATGCTGAACGTCATCGTCGCGTCGAACGCCCCGCGCGCCGAGTTGATGCCGTGAAACGAGCTCTCCGGTCCATAGCGCGCCACCTGGACGTTCAAGTTGTTGCGCAGCGCCATCTCCACTGCGTCGAGCAACGACAGCTCGTACGCTCGCCGCTGAGCGGGCGCCTCCTGGGCACGGTCACTCTTGTACACGAGCTCCCTGAGGGCCTCGTTGTGGCGCGGTATCGCGCCGCGCGACGATGGACTACGAGCCTGCATGCTGGCCGTCAACGCGGCGTTGATGAGGCCGGCGGTTGGCACCGGGATACCGCCTTTGGCGGGCTCACCGCTCGGTGCGGCGAGCGCCAACGCCGGCGCCGCGGCGATCATGAAAGCGAGGGTGCCGGCGCGAAATCGCAGCGTCGCAGAACATCGAAAATACAACGGAAAAATTTGACTGTACATAGGGTCGCAACCTCCTCGGGAGCGAGGGTCGGGAGCACACGAAGTCTTCATTAGTCAAAGACGGGGAGGGGCCAGCAGGTTCAAAGTCTATTCGTACCGCAAAGCATCCACGGGGTCGAGCCGCGCCGCCCTGCTTGCCGGGTAGATACCAAAGAATATCCCGATGATGGACGAAAACGCTACCGGAATGGCGAACGACCACCACGGTAAAGACACCGGGAAGCCGGTCGCCCAGTGGATCGCGTAGCTGATTCCGGAGCCGATGGCGACGCCGATAGCGCCGCCCGCGGCGGCCAGCGCCGCCGACTCGGCGAGAAACTGGTAGAGGATGTCGCCGTTCCGCGCGCCGATCGCCTTGCGAATGCCGATCTCACGGGTGCGCTCGGTGACCGACACGAGCATGATCGCCATCACCCCGATGCCGCCGACCATCAACGCTACCGACGACAGCGCCACCATCACCAGGAAGAACGCGGTGGAGATCTGCCGCCACAGATCCATGATCGTTTCTTGGGTCAGTACGTCGAAGTCGTTCCTCTGGTCGGCGCGCAGGCCGTGGCGGATGCGCATCAGGGCTTCGACGTCGTTGACCATGGTCTCGGTCGGCACGCCGTCCGCGGCTCTCACCACCATCGTCGGCTGCCCGGCGCGCGGGCCATAGAGCTTGCGGAAGTTGGTCGACGGAACGAGGATGAAGTTGTCGGCGGCACTGCCGAGGAGTCCCGAGATGGCGCGTTTTTTGGTCACCCCGATGACGCGGTACTCACGGCCACGGATACGAAAGCGACGGCCGATCGGCTGGTTATTGCCGAACAGGGCGCGGGCGGGCGTCGCACCGAGCAGGGCAACGTCGGCGCGCTCGCGCTCGTCGAGTGCGGATAGCATACGGCCGTACTCGATCTCGATGTCGGAGGCCTCGAGAAACTCGGGCGCCACGCCCTGCAGGGTCAAGGGGCTCGCCGTTCGGTTCCCCTTGTACCAGGCGGACGACATCTGATCTTGGTAGATAACCGAGACTTTCTTCACCGAAGGCAGGCCGCGTAGGGCGCGGGCGTCCGCCGGGGTGATGTCGGGTCGGGCAAATAGCTCTCGAAAGGTGGCGCCGGAGGTCAACGACTGGATCGTAAACCTGGCGACGAACGCGGTATCCGGTCCCATGCCTTGGATCTGGCCGGTGATCGTCGAATCGAAGCCGCGGATCAGGCTGGTTACGCCGACCACCGTCGTGATGCCGATGACGATGCCGAGCACGGTGAGCGCCGAGCGCATCTTATGGGTGCGCAGGCTCTCCCAGGCCATCGCCAGGATCTCGACCGCCAGACCTCTACGAACGCCCATGTCGCACCTCCGGTCCTTCCATGTCAGCTCTCGTAGCCGAGGGCGGCGATCGGGTCGAGCTTGGCGGCGCGGCTCGCCGGGTAGATTCCGAAGATGACGCCGACGGCGCCCACCACGCCGATTGCCATGACGATCGACCAGAGGGCCAGCGTGTAGGGCAGGGCGGTGAAGGCGCCGATCAGGGCCGCCCCGGCGTAGCCGAGCGCCATCCCGAGCACACCGCCGGCGAGCGAGAGGGTCACCGCCTCGACCATGAACTGCCACAACACCGCCCTGTAGGTGGCCCCGACGGCCTTGCGTATACCGATTTCCCGGGTCCGTTCGGTGACCACCATCAGCATGATGTTCATGATCACGATGCCGCCGACGACCAGTGACATGGCGACCACCGAGACGAGGACGGTGTAGATGCCGCTGGTCGCTTGCCGGTAGAGGTCGACGAACGTATCGGCGCTGCTGATGCCGAAGTTATCGGCGTCGCCGGGCCGCAGCCGGCGGTCGATGCGCATCAGCAAGCGTGCCTCGGCGCGGGCTTCGTCGATCTGGCTCGGATCACGCGGCCGGATGACGATGGCGCCGATCGCGCGGCGACCGAACAAGCGTTCGTACGCCCCGATCGGCACGTTGATGAATTCGTCCTGGCTGAAGCCGAGCAGCGACCCTCGCGGCTTGTGCACGCCGATGACGGTGAAGTGGGTGCCGTTGATCAGGATGCGTTTGTCGATCGCCCCGGCCGGTGGAAGCCCCGGGAAAAGGTGCTCGGCGGTATCGAAGCCGAGCACCGCCACGGCGCGGCTACGGCGCGCCTCCAGCAGCGAGAAGTAGCGGCCGGTTTCGATCCCATAGGTGTCGGTCAGGCTGTACTCGTGCGAGTAGCCGGCGATGCCGACGCGGTCGAGGTTGACGGCGCGGTACTGCACCCGCCCGTTGCTCTGTGCGGTTTCGACGACGGCACCGAAGGTCGTGCCCTCCTGGCGCAGCATTTGGCCGTCGGCGCGCATGATCGGCGGGTTGCCCCGTGCCAGTCGCTCATCGAGTTGCGAGAACAGCTCGCCGGAGCGCACGACCTGAAAGACGTCGGTCCCCTGCGACGAGAAGATCGCGGTGACCTCGGCGTCGAGGCCTTGGATGATCGACACCACCAGAATGATCGAGGAGACCGCGATGACGTTGCCGAGAACGGTCAGGAACGAGCGCAGCTTGTTGCCCCAGATCGCGTCGAGCGCAATGCCGATGCCCTCGAAGATGCCGAGGACGTTCTTGCGGCGGGCGCGGCGTTGTTTCTTGCTCGCAGCTGCCATCGTTCGACCCTCAGGGGAGATTCCGTAGCCGCTAGTCGTTGGACGATCGACCCGAGAACCGGCCGTCATCGGCTTTCTTCGTTGCTCTCTCGCCGTCGATCAACGTGCGGATGACTTCGAACGGCCCGATGATGATTTCGTCGCCATCGTCGACGCCCTCGAGGACCTCGAAGTAGCGCTCGCCAGCGATGCCGATTTTGATGGGCATGAACAGGGCGCGGCCGTCGCGGACGACGAAGGCGCCCTCGAGCTCGACGGTCTCGCCCGCCTCGGGCTCTTGCAGCGAAAGGGTCAGGTCGTCCAGCGCCAGAGGATCTTCCTCGCGGATGATCTCGCCCTTCTTGTCGAGCTGGACCTCGCGCAGGATGAGCGCCTGGATCGGTATGGAGAGCACCTCATCGCGGGTGGCGGTGACGATGTCGGCGGTTCCCGATAGCCCCGGGCGGGCGCCGGGCACGGTATCGGTCAAGCGAACGACGACCTTGAAATTGATCGCCTGGTTGCCGCCGATCGTGCCGATCGGGCTCTTGCCGACCTCGGTGACGATGGCCTCGAACACGTCGTCGGGGAACGCGTCGATACGGACGGCCGCGACCTGGTCGAGCTCGACGTGGACGATGTCGGTCTCGTCCACCTCGATCTCCAGCTCGACGATCGACAGGTCGGCGACGGTGAGCAGAACGGTGCCGGCGTTGTTCATCGTGCCGGTGACGACGTTTTCACCCTCCTCGATGTTGAGCTTGGTGATGATGCCATCCATCGGTGCGGCGATGATCACCTGGGTGAGGTCGTAGCGCGACTGGGCGACTTGGGCCTCGATGCGCACGACATCCTGTTCGCGGATCTGCAACGCTCGCTCGGCGCGCTGCACGTTCTGGAGGGCATCGTCGTAGAGCTCCCTGGCAAGCAAATCCTGCCGGTACAGGCCCTCGCGACGGTCCAGAATCTGGCGGGTGTAGCGCAGGTCCTCTTGCGCCAAGGTCACCTGGGTAAGGGTCGATTGGAGGCTGGCTTCCATCTGATCGACGGTGCTCTGCAGCCGCTGGGGATCGACCTCGAGCAGGAAGTCGCCGGCTTTGACCACCTGCCCCTCCTCGACCGCGAGACGGGTGACCCGCCCCATCACGTTCGAGGAAATGTCGACCTCGCGCGCCGGTCGGATCGCCCCGGAGCCCGAGACCGTAGCGGTCAGGTCGCGAAGCGCGGCCGCCTCGACCTCCACTTCGGGTGCGTCCGGTTCGCTCCACCAGATGTTGGCAGCGATGCCGGCACCGACGACGCTGACGATCGCCAGGCCGATCAGGATTTTCTTGACAGACATGCGACTACCTCGAATGGCGCGTAGCGCGGTATGTGGTCGGCGCGAGGGCCCCGAATGGCCAACCCTGAAGACGCCGAGATTTTAGCATTCAACTATCAGCGATTGTGCCGTCGGTGCAGATGATCTGCGCGATCAAGCGCCGAAAAAACCACCGTACCCTTATCGACGGTATCGTCCGCCGATTTCGAGCAGGCCGCAATTCGGTCCCGCTGGCCGGGCCGTTCGGCCCGCGAGCGGCCGGTAAACGGGGCTGAGCGGCGGCGCCGAGCGAGAAGTTTGACCCCCCATCGGCCCGTTGCTACTGTGCCGAAACAGTCCCTAAACAAGTAATAAGAGGGTTTTGCCCGTCGGTTTCACATGCCCAAACGCACCGATATCGAGAGCATCCTGGTCATCGGCTCCGGTCCGATCGTCATCGGACAGGCGTGCGAGTTCGACTACTCCGGCACTCAGGCGATCAAGGCGCTGCGCCAGGACGGTTATCGCGTCATTCTGGTGAACTCCAACCCGGCGACGATCATGACCGATCCTGAGGTCGCCCCGGATGCCTACATCGAGCCGCTGGTGCCGGACGTCCTGGAGAAGGTCATTGCAGCCGAACGACCCGATGCTTTGCTGCCGACCGTGGGGGGGCAAACGGGGCTCAACCTAGCGGTTGAGCTCGACAAGCGCGGCGTCCTCGAGCGCTACGATGTCGAGATGATCGGCGCCAGCCGCCGCGCCGTCGAGATCGCCGAAGACCGGCAACAGTTCAGCAAGGCGATGGAAGAAGCCGGCTTGCCGATGCCGCGCGCCGGTCACGCCCACACCGTCGCCGAAGCCCTCGATCTGGTGGGCTCGATCGGCTACCCGACGATGGTGCGTGCATCGTTCACGCTTGGCGGGGCCGGCGCCGGGATCGCCTACAACGTTGACGAGTTCAAGCGCATCGTCGAGGCAGGCCTGCGAGCCTCGCCGGTCGGTGCCGTGCAGGTCGAGGAGTCGGTGCTCGGCTGGAAGGAATTCGAGCTCGAGGTGATGCGCGACTGCGCCGACAATTTCGTCGTCGTGTGCTCGATCGAAAACCTCGACGCTATGGGCGTGCACACCGGTGATTCGATTACCGTCGCCCCGGCGATGACGCTGTCGGATCGCGAGTATCAGCAGATGCGCGATTGGGCTCGGCGGGTGATCTCGATCGTCGGCGTGGAAACCGGCGGCAGCAACATCCAGTTTGCGATCAATCCCGACGACGGCCGCATGGTGGTCATCGAGATGAACCCGCGGGTGTCGCGCTCCTCGGCGCTGGCCTCCAAGGCGACCGGCTTTCCCATCGCCAAGATCGCCGCCAAGCTGGCGGTCGGCTACACCCTCGATGAGATTCCCAACGACATCACCCGCGAAACCCCGGCGTCGTTCGAACCGACGATTGACTACGTCGTCGTCAAGATCCCGCGCTTCACGTTCGAGAAGTTCCCGGGGGTTGACCCGACGCTCAACACCCAGATGCGCTCGGTCGGGGAGGTGATGTCGATCGGCCGGACGTTCCGCGAGGCGGTACAGAAAGCGTTCCGCTCGCTCGAGACCGGGCGGACAGGTTGGGGAGAGCCGCCGGCATCGTCGAGGCGGCGGTGGCCCACTGACGAAGCTCTCGCGGTCCCCGGGGCGAGCGGCGGAACGAACCCGTATGTTGCCGCCCTGCGGGAGCGATTGCGCCGCCCACACAGCGACCGGCTCGAGGCGCTCTGGGAAGGATTTGCCGTCGGCCTGCAGGGCGCGGAGATGGCGTCGTTGACCGGCTATGACCCCTGGTTCGTGGACCAGTTCGAGACCTTGTACTACCACGAGAAGGCGCTGCGCTCCCAGTCGCTCGCCGACCTCGATGCCGAGAGCCTTCGGGCCGCCAAGCGCGCCGGCTACAGCGATGCCCAGCTCGCGGAGTTCACCGGGAGCGACGTTTCGCTGGTGCGGGCGCGGCGCGAGCGTCTCGGCATCCGCCCCACGTTCCGGCGCGTCGACACGTGCGCCGCGGAGTTTGTCGCCCACACGCCGTACATGTATTCGACGTTCGATGCGGGCGGTCTGCGGATTTTACCCGACGGCAGCGTTATCGAGGACGGCGATGGTGCCGACGAGGCGAGCCCGACGCCGACGCCCAAGGTCCTGGTGCTCGGCGGCGGTCCCAACCGCATCGGTCAGGGCATCGAGTTCGACTATTGCTGCTGCCACGCTGCCTACGCCGCCCGCGCCGCGGGCTACGAGAGCATCATGGTCAATTGCAACCCGGAGACCGTCTCGACCGACTACGACACCGCCGATCGCCTCTATTTCGAACCGGTGGCTCTCGAGGAAGTGCTGGCGATCGTCGAGCGCGAACAGCCGGTCGGGGTCATTCTACAGTTCGGTGGGCAGACCCCCTTGAAGATCGCCCTGGCGCTCCATCGCGCCGGCGTGAAGATCCTGGGGACGCCGCCAGAGACCATCGACTTGGCGGAGGATCGGCAGCGCTTCAGCGGTTTCCTGAAGCAACGCGACATCCGCCAGCCGCCCTTCGGAACCGCAACCGATCTGGCCGGCGCCATCGAGGTCGCCGAGGAGCTCGGCTATCCGGTCCTGGTGCGGCCGTCCTACGTGCTCGGTGGCCGCGGCATGGCGATCGTCTACGAGTCGGAGAGCCTGCGCGGCTACATCGAGGAGGCCGTCGAGGCGTCGCCGCACCACCCGGTGCTGATCGACAAGTTTCTCGAGTCCGCCCAAGAGATCGACGTCGACGCCTTGTGCGACGGCGAGAACGTCATCATCGGCGGCATCTTGCAGCATATCGAGGAAGCCGGCGTGCACTCGGGCGATTCGGCCTGCGTGTTGCCGCCGACCGGGGTTCCCCGCGAGGCGCTGGCGACCATCCGCGAGTGGACCCGGATCATGGCGGTCGACCTCGGTGTCGTCGGGTTGATGAACGCCCAGTTCGCGGTCGTCGACGACGAGGTCTACGTCCTCGAGGTCAACCCCCGCGCCAGCCGCACGGTGCCGTTCATCGCCAAGGCGACCGGTGTGCCCCTGGCGGGAATCGCCACTCGCATTCTCCTGGGCGCAACCTTGCCCGAGCTCGGCCTGACCGAAGACTTGGAAGTGCACTCGGTGTTCGTGAAGGCGCCGGTGTTCCCCTTCGATCGGTTCCCGGGATACGACCCGCTCCTCGGTCCGGAGATGCGCTCGACCGGAGAAGTGATGGGCGTCGGTCCTACCTTCGGTGTCGCGTTCGCCAAGGCGGCGGCCGGCGCCGGGATGCCGCTTCCTTCCGAGGGCACCGCTTTCATTTCGGTGCAGGACGGTGACAAGCAGGCGGCGGTGCCGATCGCCGCGGGTCTGGCAGAATGCGGCTTTCGCTTGCTGGCGACCAGCGGCACGCACGCTTTTCTAGCCGAAAACGGGGTCGAATCCGAGAGCGTGTACAAGGTCAACGAGGGGCGTCCGAACATCGCCGACCGCATCGTCAACGGTGAGGTTCAGATCATCATCAATACGCCGCTCGGCGCCGAGTCGCGCTTCGACGAGACCGCGATCCGTGCGACCGCGCTCGATCACCGGGTACCCTGCATCACCAATATCTCCGGCGCCGCCGCCGCCGTCGAGGGTATCCGCGCGATGAGCCGTGATGAAGCACCCGTGGCCCGCATTTCCGCGTACCAAGTCGCACCGGTCGGCTAGCCCGAGGCACTCGAGCAAGATCGGCTGATACCCCTTGGCCGGTTCGGGTGCGGGTACCCATGCTAAAATTCGCAACGGCGGAAGCTACTGGCCCGCCGTACCGCTTCCCATTACGACATGGAGAAGGTTCGTTGGATCCTTTCGCGAATCCCGAGCTGGCCTCAAACTCCCAGAAGCGGGGATTGGGGGCTCCCGGTGCCGTCGCGGCGCTGATCGTGGCCATGGTGCTCGGCTCGATCGCCGGCGCCGCCTACTGGCGGCCGGCGCCGATATCGCGGGTAACGCTCGAGCTCGGGGGGGCGCGCCCCGTTGGCCTTGACGCCCGCTCGCCCGACGAGACCATCTCCCGGGTAATCGAGCTCGTTGCGCCAACGGTCGCGTTCCTGACCATTCCTGAGACCGGTCGCAGCGGCTCCGGGGTGGTCGTTCATGAGGCCGGCTACATCCTCACCAACGCCCATGTCGTTGAGGGCGCGCAGACGCTTCTGGTGGGCTTCAGCGATGGCTCGGAGTTCGAGGCCGAGGTATATGGGGTCGACGTGGCCACCGATCTCGCCGTCGTCAAGGTCGAGGGAGGTGGGCTAACGGCCGCGGCTCTCGGCGATTCCGACCAGATGCAGGTGGGCGAGTTCGTCGTCGCCATCGGAGCCCCGTTCGGCTTCGAGGCATCGGCGACCAGCGGCATCATCAGCGGCCTGCACCGCAGCGGGCTCGGTATTGCCCGCTACGAAGACTTCATCGTCACCGACGCCCCGATCAATCGAGGCAACTCGGGCGGCCCGCTCGTCAGTTTGCGCGGCGAGGTCATCGGCATCAATACCGCCATCATCGCGGGAGAGGATGGCACCCGACGCGACGGCGGCTTCTCGGGGGTCGGTTTCGCCATCCCGATCAATGTCGCCCGCGTCGTCGCGCAGCGGCTGATCGGCGACGGTGGTCTGACGTTTCCCGCCGAGACAGCCAGCGACGTCGATGGCGACGGAACCGCTTCTCTCTCGGGTGGCACCGTGCCACGTCGCATCGCGACGTACCCTGCGCCCGACGTCGCTGACCCGGCCGCGGCGGGTCCCGCACGGGCGGGCACGAATCGCATCAGGCGGCGACCGGTTCAGGCCGACGCCGTTGCTCCGCGAAGCTCGGCTCCGACCTCTGCGGTCGCTACGTTGCGAAGTCTCGACGGCCACGGCAGGAAAATCCGCAACGGATCCGGTTTCGTCTTCGCCTTCGACTCCCGCCTTCTGTTGTTCACCAACGAGCACGTGGTGAGGGGCGCCACCGTCGTGCAGATTTTCCTCGAGGGGTCCTCCTTCCCGGTGAGCTCGGTGCTGGTTGAGGACGCGACCCGGGATCTAGCTCTGGTCCTTATCCCGGACACCCTGGTGGTGTTGGCTTCGGCTTCGGCGCTGCAGCTCGGTGACTCGCGAGACATTGCGAAAGGCGATCGGATAACCGCTCTCGGCGGCCGCAGCGTCGATGGAGATCCCTCGAACGAAGGCACGGTGGTCCGCGTCGCCGCCGAGATCTTCGGCATCTCGCTTGCCGGGACATTGATCGAGACAACGGCACCGACCGAAAGGGGGGACTCCGGCGGGCCGTTGCTCGATGAGCGCGAGAAGGTCGTGGGTGTCCTGGTGGCGATAGCACATGCGGCCGATCGTCCCGGGGAGCAACCTTATAGCTACGCGATTCCGCTCCACGGCGACGCCGAGGTGAAGGTGCTTATCGACGCTTCGCAGCGCCCCTTGTTTGATCCAGGGTTTACCGTCGCGCTCATACCGTCACGCGGGTGGGTCATCGACTGGGCCGATCCCGACAGT